>Ga0209347_1000940_pt1 | contig 57451 bp, 57 predicted proteins | sample AutmiccommuBRH23_FD_187382 | JGI IMG/M metagenome (GOLD analysis project Ga0209347, IMG submission 187382) | Deep subsurface microbial communities from Mt. Terri, Switzerland - Autotrophic microbial communities BRH/23 (SPAdes) (version 2) | ecosystem: Environmental > Aquatic > Deep subsurface >... | reverse complement strand
CCCGTGCCCCATGCACGGCAAGCCGCCGGAAGACCCCCACGCTGGCCATGACATGAGCGGGATGCAGGCTGCTCCGACCCAGACGCCCGCCGTCGATCCTCATGCGGGTCACGACATGAGCGGGATGCAGACGGCGCCGGCGCAGACGCCTGCCGTTGATCCCCATGCAGGTCATGACATGAGCGGTATGCAGATGGCCCCGGCCCAGACACCCACCGTTGATCCTCACGCGGGTCACAACATGAGTCAGGTTCCTGCGCCCACCGCCGACCCGCATGCCGGGCACGACATGAGCGGCATGGCGGGCGGCGCGCCGAACATCCCCACCAGCGTGGACAGCGTCAGCGGACGGATGGTCGAGACGCCGCCGCCCGCTGCGGCCCGCGCCGCGCCTGCCCATGCGGCGGACCTGCTGTTCGACCCGGCTGTCATGGCTGCGTCACGCAGGCAACTGCTGGTCGAGAACGGCGACGTCCGCACTACGGCCGTCTTTGTAGACTCGATCGAGGCCAGCTTCGGCGACGGCGAGGAGGGCTATAGCTGGAACGCCCAGGGCTGGACCGGCGGCGACATCAACCGCTTCTGGTGGAAGACTGAGGGCGAAGGCGATTTCGGCGGCAAACTGCACGAAGCCGAGGTCCAGGCTCTCTACAGCCGCGCCATCGCCCCCTTCTGGGACGTTCAAGCGGGCGTGAGGCAGGACTTCCGCCCCGACGGCGACGACACCACCTATCTGACCGTCGGCGTTCAGGGCGTCGCCCCCTATTGGTTCGAAATGAACGCCGCCGCCTTCCTGTCGACCGAAGGCGACCTGACCGCCCGTGCCGAGGTCGAATATGACCAGCGCATCACCCAGAAGTGGATCGTTCAGCCGGCCATTGAAGTGGCGATGTCGGCCAGCGACATTCCAGAACTGGAGATCGGTTCGGGTCTGACCTCGGTCACGGCGGGCCTGCGCCTGCGCTACGAAATCCGTAAGGAGTTCGCGCCCTACGTCGGGGTCGAGTGGAGCCGGTCGCTGGGCGACACCGCCGACTACGCCAGGGCGCGTGACGAGGATGCCGAAGATGTTCGCCTGATCGTCGGGATCAAGGCCTGGTTCTAATCGAGGATATTGGACTCATTATGCGTATTTTCGTTCTCACCGCCGTTCTGACGGTCGCCGGAGCCGCCGCCGCCCAGGACCCGCACGCCGGCCACGCCGGGATGCAGCAGTCGACCCTGGCGCCATCGGGCATCGTCACCACGCCCGCCGACGGCGCGATGACGAATGGGTCACCGGAACGCTTCAGTGCGACCTTCCCGCACCCCATGATTCTTAAGACCGTCACCCTCACCGCCGAGGGCCAGGCGCCGATCGTGGTCGCAGCCCCGCCCGCGCCCGCCGCCGCGATTGTCAGCGTCGCCCTGCCGCTTCTCGCTCCGGGGGCCTACACTGCCGTATGGACCGCCGAAGCCCCGGACGGGCACAAGATGTCCGGCTCCATCAGCTTCATGGTTCACTAGGATCAACAACTGTCGGCCCGACATCGGGTCGGGCGCCGGATCGATCTGCGATTGAAAAGGGGCGGCTCATGGCCGAGTCGAAACACAACGCATCTGCTGGACCTCATGGGTCCGCAAGTCATGCACAGCACGGGCCGGACGGAATCTCCGACACGGCCGTCGATCCGGTTTGCGGCATGACCGTCGATCCGCAGAAGACGGCCCACCACGCCACCCATGCCGGCCATGATCACCATTTTTGCAGCGCAGGCTGCCGAGAAAAATTCGTCGCCGATCCTGAACATTACCTGAGTCCGTCTGTTGATCGGATTGTGGAAGCCCCGGCGGGGTCGATCTGGACCTGCCCGATGCATCCGGAAATCCGACAGGATCACCCTGGGGCCTGCCCCATCTGCGGCATGGCGCTCGAACCGGAGATGGTGACCGCAGGCGCTGGCCCCAGCGCCGAACTGACCGACATGTCGCGCCGGTTCTGGGTTGCACTGGTGCTGACCCTTCCCGTGTTTGTCCTTGAAATGGGCGCGCATCTCTTCCCCGCGCTGCATCATCTCGTGCCCATGAAGCTGTCGATCTGGATTCAGTTCGTCCTGGCGACGCCGGTCGTGCTCTGGGCAGGCTGGCCTTTCTTCGAACGCGCATGGGCGTCGCTGAAGACCCGCAATCTCAACATGTTCACCCTGATCGCCATGGGGACAGGAGTGGCCTGGGGCTACAGCGTCATTGCGACCTTGATGCCGGACATCTTCCCGGCCGCCTTCCGGGCCTCGGACGGGTCGGTTGCGGTCTATTTCGAAGCTGCCGCCGTGATCACCACCCTGGTGCTGCTCGGGCAGGTTCTCGAACTGAGGGCGCGCGAGCGGACCTCCGGCGCGATCAAGGCCCTGCTCAACCTGGCACCGAAAACCGCGCGGCGTATCGCCGATGACGGCAGCGAAGAGGAAGTCGCGCTCGAACTGGTTGTGGTCGGGGACCGGCTGCGCGTGCGGCCGGGTGAAAAGGTGCCGGTCGATGGTGTCGTCGAGGAAGGCCGCTCGGCGCTCGATGAATCGATGGTGACAGGCGAATCCATGCCGGTCACCAAGACGGTCGCCGACACGGTGATCGGCGGGACGATGAACCAGAGCGGCGCGCTGGTAATCCGCACAGACAAGATCGGCCGTGACACCATGCTGGCCCGCATTGTCCAGATGGTCGCCGAAGCGCAACGGTCGCGAGCGCCGATCCAGCGTATGGCTGACCAGGTCGCCGGATGGTTCGTGCCGGCGGTGTTGGTGGTCGCGGTGATCGCCTTCGTCGCCTGGGGCATATGGGGACCGGAGCCCCGCCTGGCGCACGGACTGGTCGCGGCGGTGGCGGTGCTGATCATCGCCTGCCCCTGCGCGCTGGGGCTGGCGACACCGATGTCGATCATGGTCGGCGTAGGAAGAGGCGCCGGCCTCGGCGTCCTCATCAAGAACGCTGAAGCCCTGGAGCATATGGAGAAGGTCGACACCCTGGTCGTCGACAAGACCGGGACGCTGACCGAGGGCAAGCCTGCCGTCACCCGGATTATCGTCTCAGAGGGTTTTGAGGAGGAAGAACTGCTGCGCATCGCCGCCGGGGTCGAACGGGCGTCCGAACATCCCCTCGCGTTGGCGATCGTCAACGCGGCGATGGACCGCAACATCGAAATCCCCTCCGTCAGCGACTTCGATTCGCCGACGGGCAAGGGCGCGGTGGGAACGATTGAGGGCAGACGCATCACGCTGGGCAATGCCCGCTTTCTGGGAGAGGCCGGGATCGACACCTCTTCCCTTGCGACGCAGGCCGACCAACTTCGCACGGATGGGGCGACCGCGATTTTCATGGGCATCGACAGCATGGTCGCAGGGGTGTTCGCCATTGCTGATCCGGTCAAATCGACCACGGCCGAAGCGCTCACCGCCTTGCGCGCCGATGGCATCACCGTGGTGATGCTGACGGGCGATAACCGCACGACGGCCGAAACGGTCGCGCGTCAACTCGGCATCGACGCCGTCGAGGCTGATGTGCTCCCCGATCAGAAGGCCGCTGTCGTCGCGCGGCTGAAACAGGAAGGCCGTATCGTCGCCATGGCTGGCGACGGGGTCAATGATGCGCCTGCGCTGGCGACAGCCGACGTCGGCATTGCGATGGGGCCGGGCACCGACGTCGCCATGGAAAGCGCGGGCGTGACGCTTCTGAAAGGCGATCTGAACGGGATCGTCCGGGCTCGCGAACTGAGTAAGGCGACGATGTCGAATATCCGACAGAACCTGTTCTTCGCCTTCATCTACAACGCCGCCGGAGTGCCGATCGCGGCGGGGGTTCTGTATCCCTTTTTCGGCATCCTGCTCTCGCCAATGATCGCGGCGGCGGCGATGGCGCTGTCTTCCGTCAGCGTCGTGACCAACGCACTGCGCCTCAACCGCGTGCGGCTGTGAGTAGGAGCACAACCAGGTCCGATGGCGGGACGGAACTGAACTGTTGCGCAGGGGCGTGCTGGTGGCGTTCAGCCAGACTCTGCGTGGAGGACGCGGCCTGCATGAGATGATCGAGACCGTGGCCTGGCTTTGATCAGCGCCTTCGACAAAGCGCGTAGACAGGATCAATCATCCTGTTCCTGCTGATCGCCGTGGTTGCCTTCTACGCCACCGTGCGGCGCGGGGAGGAATGGCTGGGCACGCGGTGTTCGACGAGCCCTATGCTGCCTATGTGGCGCGCATGCCGCGTTTGTGGTCCGACTTCAGCAAATGGCGCGATCAGGAGACGCTGGAAGTGCGGTCTTCCTTCTTGCTGACCAACCTCCGCGACGGCCTGGCCTTCCTGCTGGTCATTCCGCTGTTCGTGGCGCTGGAGCACGCCTAGAGCAATCGGTCGCTGAGTTGAATCGAATGTGATCGGGCGGGGATTCCCTTGGCGTGCGAACCATGAGTCCATCGGCCTCTGATCTGGGAGGCTATGATGGGCAAGGCGCATTCGGACGATTTGCGGGAGCGGGTGGTCGCGGCGGTGGCGGCGGGGATGTCTCGACACCAGGCGGCGGCCCGGTTCCAGGTGGGGGTGTCTTCGGCGATCCGCTGGGTGACGCTGAAGGCGCAGACGGGGGGCATTGGACAGCGGCCTCGGGGCGGCAAGCCACGGTCGCCGCTGGCGCCGCACACGGACTGGCTGCTGGCGTTGATCGCGGTGGAGAACGACCTGACGCTGGCCCAGATCGGTCAACGGCTGCTGGACGACCGGGAGGTTCGGACCAACGAGGCCTCGATCCGGCGGTTCTTCCAGCGCAATCGGATCACCGTCAAAAAAAACACTGCACGCCAGCGAGCAGACGCGGCCCGACGTGGCCGAGGCGCGCGCCCTGTGTAAGGCCAACCAGCCCCATCTTGATCCGGCCCGGCTGGTGTTCATCGACGAGACGGGAGCTAACACCAAGATGGTCCGGGCCTATGCCCGCGCCCCCAGAGGCCAGCGCGCCCTGGCCCGCCAGCCGTTCGGTCATTGGAAGACAACCACCTTCACCGCCGCCCTGCGTCATGACGGTCTGACCGCGCCCTTCGTGCTCGACGGCCCCATGAACCGCGAGGCTTTCCTCGTCTATATCGACAAGGTGCTCGGGCCGACGCTGAGGCCGGGCGACATCGTCGTCATGGACAACCTGCCCGCCCACAAGGGTGACGAGGTCAGGCGGCGGATCGAGGCCCGGCAGGCCCGGCTGATGCTGCTGCCGCCCTACTCGCCCGACCTCAACCCCATCGAGCTGGCCTTCTCCAAGTTCAAGACCCTGTTGCGAAGCGCCGGCGAACGAACCGTCGATGCCCTCTGGGACCGCATCGCTGAGGTCATCAAAGCCTTCACGCCAACCGAATGCGCCAACTACTTCCGCCACGACGGATACGAACCAACTTGAGCGCCGAATGGTCTAGCGGTGTAAAGGCCGTCTCGGCCATCAGCCCCTGTGAATGCAGTCGCCAGTGGTTTCTCCGCCTCCGCCCGGGCGGGCGTCACCAAAAACTCTAATGATGGTGCCGATGGTGCTGTCACCCTCGGCCAGTCCGGCTCACACCAGCGGGAGCGCCGGTGGCACTGTCAGCCAGTTTGGCTGACACCGATAAAGTGCTCCTTGCGTGGGGAGTGTCTCGCTTAAGCCATCTGGCCGTCCCAACCCGGAATGGCCCTATCCGTTGGACGGGTGCGCTTGAATTTGGTAGTTTCGCTAGGCCGTTTCAGATTGATGCGGCTCACAAATGCGGAGGTGGTTCCAGCGGTGGTTCGGTAAATGGGCGAGGTTTGAGTTGTCGGGTGAGCGCGGTGTTCGTGCGTTGATTTTTCAGCGTAATCACCCAGTTTTCCTAGTCAATCGGCTTCTCTCTCAAGGGAGGACGTCGCCACCGCCCGCTGCAACGGTGTGACTCCTGATTTATCCACTGCGCGCGCTGACTGCCCCTGCGCAAGCAGGTACTCGACCATCGGCGCGTTGCGCCACGCGGCGGCCAAGTGAATCAGGCTGCCGCCGGTCGTTTCGTCAGTCCCGTCCAGTGACGCCCCGTTAGCCGCCAGGGTCTGCGCTAAATCAACCGGCAACGGCTCCGTACGCTCGTAGTTGAGCTCGTCACCGAAGCTCAGTGCATCGGCTAGCGCAGCTCTGCCCCGCGGGGTAGCCAGAAGGTCGGCGCCCGCGGCTAGCAGGGTCCGCACCACCGACCACTGCTGCGCCCGGATCGCGAAGTGCAACGGCGTATTGCCCCTCGTGGTGACAGGATCCAGTGGCACGCCCCTTTGGAGCAGCAGCCAAACCACTTCCTCGCTACCGCTAAAGGCGGCCTGATGCAGGGCCGTCGCGCCCTGCTTGCTCACCGCCATGGGATCGGCGCCCCGCTCCAACAGGAGGCGCGCGGCGGGACCATCACCACCGCCCGCTGCAAACATCAGAGGCGTAAAGCCATGCTCGTCGCGCTGATCAATCTGAGCCCCCCGGTCGAGAAGATTACGCAACTGGGCAATCTCGTCATCGCGCGCCAGCTCAAAGATGCTGGGCGTCGGTGCGGCCATCGCCGGTGCAGCGCAGGCAAGGGCGAACGCCAGGATCGCGCCTATTGTGAATCGCATCGCTCTACCCCCCAAGGCTCAACCAGCGTCGCTTTCGCCGCCTCGATCGCACAAGTGAAGGTTGCGGTGAAGCGTCGATTTCTCGACGCGCGTACTGGACAGAACGACGGGCTGGTCCGATGTGACAGCGGCTCCTGGAGACATGCGTTCAGCAACGCATCCGCGACCGCAGGCCCTACCTGGCCATCGCCACCACCCCTTCGACGGCGGCGACAACGGCCCTTGGGTGCTCGATGGGGATGTTGTGTCCGCAATCGACCAGGCGCCGGAAGCCCCGGCCGGCGAGCTCATCCCTGACCTAGTCCGCCCGCTCAAAGGTGACGTCCTTAGTCTCCACGAGGCCAAAGCGCCCAGCGAGGTCCACGCCTGGCCAAGCGACCACCTTCGCCATGACGAAGCGATAATCCGCGCGTTCGATTTCCGCCCAATCGAAGAAACTCACAAACCGGAGCTGCGCCTCCGGGGTCAGACGGTTCACGGGGGCATCCCAATAGCCGGCGGTGGCTCCGCTCTCCCGATTGAGCAGCACCGGCAGCTCCCCGGCCTGCCGGGCTACAACAGAGATCTGAGGGTGCAATTGGCCATAGTCGAGGGGCTGAAGGCCATGGGGCTCCGCCACCAGCCCACGGAACAGGGCGCTGCGCACCGGTTCAAACCGATCCCGCAGATGCCACGCCCTGTGGGGATCACTCCATGGGTCAGGCTGACGGAAGTAGGTGTTGAACAGCTCTCGACTGCAGGTGAGGAAGCGATCCATGTCGTGCGCGATGCTCTTCGCCTGAGCGTGGCGCAGCTGTGATTGATACTCCGTAAGGGTCTGAAACAGTATGCGTTACGCGCCCCGACTGCAGGCCAGAAAGCGAGGTTAGATTGGGGCGCCTGGTCATGAGCCTCCGGCTGATCGGAGGACATGCGGGAAATACTCGGCGTCCCAGTCATCAGGACGAAACAGAACCTTCCCGTTCAGCAGCACCCGATCGCCGGGACTGTAGGCCTGGTCCGCGAGGGGAACATCCGTGGCGTCGGCGAGCGCAGGATCGTCGTAGTGATCAAGGTGGAAGTGGTCCCACTCGCGGCTTAGTCCCTCCAGTTCCTGGACGAGGAGTTCCCGGCCGGCCTCGTTAAGCGCAATCTCAAACGTCCCATCGGGCTGAACGCTCACGGTCACTCGGGGCTTCATTGTATTCGCCTTAGATCTGCGCAGTACGCTGCCTGTGGTGTAGAGGCGTTTCCGTCTGCTTTCGGTCACGAAGGGCTGCGGAGCTCCGCAATGGACCCAAGCCCATTTTCGATGATCTCCTGGGTCGAGCTGTCAGAGTCTTCACAGCTCCTAGCCGGTAGCAATATAGGTCATGCTGAATGCGCTCGCGGATCATGTACATCGAAGACAAATCCGGTGGCCTGGACGCGGTTGGCCGCATCGGGAGGGTGACGTTCTCGAAGACTGGCGCAACGCTCAGCTATGCAGGACGGACTTTCCAGAGCCTCAAGGGGGCCGGATTCAAGGCAATTTTTACGACGTTGCGACCGGCGAGCACTTCTGGATTTCCGGTCCGCGGCGCGATGGCGCGGATGGTCTCTACGGACGCATCACCCAAGCAGCCGACGTGGACCCCGATGTCGCTGACGTCTACTGGCGCGACATTCGACGAACGCCAGCGCCGACCAGGAGCTGATACCACAGCTTTGGCTGACCCCCCCGGCCGACGGCTTGTTTGGCCATCCAGCGCTCATCTCCACAACGAAGCGGATAAGGGTCAGCTGAGCGCTGAACCCCCTCCCCAGCCCTACCCCGCCATCGCGGCCACCTCTTCGACGGCGGCGACAACGGCCTTTGGGTGCTCGATGGGGATGTTGTGTCCGCAGTCGACGAGGCGCCGGAAGCCTCGCTCCGATAGGTCGGCGAGCTCATCGTGCATACCGAACCAAGCCGCCGTCTGCGCGGCGTTTTCCAGGAACGCGCTTTGCGTCGTGTCCGTAGCGCTGAGCACGGCGAGCGGCGTTTGGCCGAGCGGCTTCTTGTCGGCCGCCGCCTCAATGGCGGTTGAGGCCCGCAGATGCAGGCTCTCCGATATGGCCGTGCGCAGGTAGGACGGGCGCGTCCACATGTCGTGGAAGGTCGCGTTCATGGCCGGGGAGAGGTCTGATCGTGGCACAGCGATCCGAGCCTTGTAGTCAGCAGCCTCAGGTGTGAGCCGTCCCGCCTCGGCCCGCTCCAACAATCGCTGGAAGACCTCCCGCTCCTGGTCGAGGTGCGGGCTTGGCCCGCCATAGAGGCGCTGCTCCCAATCTGCGAAGCAGGAATCGACCATCACCAGACCCAGGCAGTCCTGAAGATAGTGGGCGGCGAACAGGCGCATGCGTATCCCGCCCGCCGAGTGCCCGACCAGAATGTAGGGCGGACCCAACTGCGCCGCGGCCAAGGCGGCTCGCAGATCGCTGACGATGGCGCTTGAGGTTCTGGGCTCCGGCCCGGGGTCACTGAAACCCAGGCCCGCATTGTCGAAGGAGACGACGCGAAACCGCCGCGAGAGCCGATGCTGGACGAGCGCCCAATCCAGGGTAATGCCGAGGTAGCCTGCGGCGAGAACCACCGTGATGGGGCCCTCGCCCGTGATGCAAAGGTTCAGCCTTCGGCTGGCGGAAATCGGCGCAAGGGTTTGGGCGCGGGCGTAGACGTCCATCGCAGCCGGCGGGCCGTGGGGTGTCGTATTCACGAGATGATCCTGAGAGAAGATTGAGGCGAGCCGACAGGCGCGCAGGCCTGCGCGCCTGGGCGTTCACGGCCTCGCGCAGAGCGCGAGAAGGGCTCAGCTCATCTTCACGGCGCGAGCCTAGCCGCACGCCTGAGCGACTGCAATGCAAGTCGGCCGACCGGGATCGAGCGCTCAGACTCTCTTGACCCGCCTCGTGATCGGTCAGAAAATTTGCGAACGATCACCGCGCCTCGCGGTGAGCCGCGGTACCGCCGTGGTGGATCAGTCGTTCTGGCGCTCGCGCCGGAGGGATGATTCACCGCGGGGCGTCTCAGCCAGGAGACGCCAATGCCACACCCCCTCACCGCAGATCAGCAGGACGAAATCGCGCGCAAAGGCGTGCTGTCCCTGCCTGGGTTCTTCTCCACGACTGACATCGCGATCATGCGCGACCGCCTCTGGGAGGATCTTGAGGCGAGATATCGGCTCAGTCGCCAGCACCCCGCCAGCTGGCCGACGGCGTCGCCGTCGCAGTTTCAGAAGCTGAGGCGCTCTGGCGCCTTCGCGGCCCTGGCGTCGCCCAAGCTGTTCGCCCTTGCCGACGCCCTGATCGGCCCAGGCCGCTGGGCGGCGCCAGAGCATTGGGGCGCGCCTCTGGTCACCTTTCCGAGCCTGGCCCCGGTTCTCCCAAGACCGCCGTGGCATCTGGATATTGGTGGCCAGGAGCCGCTCAGTCCCTTGCCCACCTTGAGGATCTTCACCTTCCTTGAGCCGGTTGGCGCGCACGGCGGGGGCACGCTGTACGTGGCTGGCTCACATCATCACGCCTTGGCGTGCGAGCGCTTCCATGGGGCGCCAGTGCGGTCTGCCCAGGTGCGCGACTGGCTGAAGCAGCACCCGTGGTTCGCCCGCCTGCTAGCCACGCCCACAGAAAGCCTGAGGTCCTTGATCGGCGTAGAGGCCCAGGTTGGCGCTCGCGTGGTCGCCCTGGGAGAGATGACCGGCCAGCCCGGCGACCTCATCATCATGCATCCCGCGCTTCTTCATGCGCCAAACCACAACGCGTGCGATCGGCCCCGGATGATGCTGACCGACTCCATCCGTCGGCGCGAAGGGACCAATCCGAGCGTCTAGCCTGGGGCGATAAGGGGTGAAACGCGACTTCTTCAAAAAAAAGTCGGGGGATCGGCGACCGTTTTCCGACCGGCCCGGGGGCAATATCTCCGCGGTCGGCGGCGCCCCCCTATAAGCAATGCTTATTGCCTTAAGCTCTAGTCGCGCGCGAGCAGTTCTATCTCCGCTAAACTCGTTACGAAACCGTTGATTTTAGAAGCTTTTTTAGAATGTACACGTAACGTTCTGTGAACATTTGCGCGTGATTTTCGCGGTTGCCGCTGATTGAGCGGGCAACACATGGAACCTGAATGACCCAACAGACGAAGAAGAAGCTCATCGCCTGGAAAGCCGTCCGGCCGATGGTGGGCGACCTTGGCCGAACGACCTGGTGGCGGCTCGTCCGCGACGGCAAGGCGCCGCAGCCAGTGCAACTGACACCGGGGCGAATCGCCTGGGTGGAGTCCGAAATCCTGGACTGGATTGATCGCCGCCAACCTACCTACGCCAAGGCAGCGGCACATGTCCTCCCCGAGACGCCTGAACGGATCATCCGCAGGTAGCTGAGGCGACCTACTGAGCCTCCCCTCCTCACACGTCGCTGAGGCAGGCGCGTCGACGTCAAAGCTCTGACGACCCGCGCCTGCCGACAGCCCCCTCCCCCGTCGGACGAACACCCATGTCTCAATCCTATCCGATCCAGGTACGACTACCCTCTGAGCTCTTCGTCGAGCTGAAGGAGGTCGCCTCCTCCACGAACCAGACCCTCCCTGCCGTGATCAGGGAGCGCTTGGCGCTGGCCTCGTTTTTCCATCAGACGGTACTGTCTCTTCGCACAGACCTGGCGCTATCGGGCGCCCTGCCGTCGGCCCGCGGACTAGCAGGACACCAACCCCTTCATCCCGCCGTGCTCGAAGGGATGCTCGCGGAAATCCTGATGACCCTGCGCATCCTGGCCAGTCCCCAGAAGATGAAAGAGGCCCAAGCCTCAGTTGAGTATGGCGGGCTGCCGCTCTGGAAGCCGCGGTGATCGTCCCCCCGTGCTGAGCCACAAAGTCCTTACCCGAGCCGATGTCGGTGCTGTTGGCGCCTACTATGCCGACGGCGCCGACGACTATTTCGCCAAGGAGGGCGAGAGCCAGGTCTGGCAAGGACGTGGCGCTGAGATGCTGGGGCTCTCGGGGCAGGTCCAGGCCGGTCGGTTCCAGGACCTCCTGGCTGGGCGGGTCACGCCCGGTCAGGCCCCGGCTCGCGGATCAACCCGGGCCGACAGCAAAAGCCGGATCGGGATCGACTTCACCTTTTCCGCTCCAAAGAGTGTCTCCATTCTCGCTCTTGTCGGTGGCCATTCAGTCCTTGTGGAAGCCCACGACAGGGCCGTCACCAAGGTCATGGAGTTGGTCGAACAGCAGGCGCGGGCCAGGCAGAAGTCGGCTGGCGCCACCCATGAGGAGCGTACGGGAAACCTGATCATCGCCAAGTTTCGGCACGAAACCACGCGAGAGCAGGATCCGGCGCTTCATACCCACGCCGTCATCATGAACCTGACGCGACGCGCCGACGGCCAGTGGCGGGCGTTGAGCAACGAAGCCATCATCAAGATGACCGGCTACCTAGGCGTCCTTTACCGGGCCGAACTCTCGCGGGAGCTCCAGGAGAAGGGATATGAGCTGCGCTTTGGGCGGGAAGGCACGTTCGAAATCACGAGCGTCAGCCGCACCCAGATCGAGGGGTTCAGCAGGCGCGGCGGGCAAGTGGAGGCGGAGCTCGCCAAGTCCGGTTTGACCCGCGCCACGGCCACGACGGCCCAGCGTCAGATGGCGACGATGAAGACGCGGCAGAGGAAGTCGCCGGAGATGGATCGCGAGGCGCTCCACGCCACTTGGCGACAGCGGGCTAGTGAGCTCGGGATCGAGTTGGGCGAGCGCGCACGCACGGCGCATCAGAAAAGCTCAATCATGGCCCTCTTCAAACCGCCGGCCGCCATCGCCGCGTCTCGCCATGCCACCGCCGCAGTCCGCTATGCCATCGGCCACCTATCGGAACGCGAAGCCGCATTCACCGGCGCGAGGCTGATGGAAGTGGCGATGCAGCACGGCGTCGAGGGTTCGACTCTGGAGGCCGTGTTGGCGGCTGTGCGTCGTGAGGTCGATCAGGGACGATTGGTTCAGGAGGAGCCTTGCTACGCGCCAGCCAAGGAGCGCAGCGCGACAGGACGCACGTTCTCGCAGCTCGTCGGTGATCTTCAAACGGCGGGAGAGCCGGCCAACCAGGCCCATGAGCGCATCTATCAGGCCATTGACGAAGGGCGTCTTGTGGAGCTTCCGCCGAGGTTCACCACCCCATCGGCCATGGAGAACGAGCGAGAGATCCTGCGGATCGAGCGCGAGGGACGTCGAGCCATCCGTCCGTTTCACAATCCTGAAAAGGCGGCGCACAGGCTGCCGCACAACGAACTGACCACTGAGCAGTGGAAGGCGGCAGTCTTGATGCTCTCGACCGCTAACCGCGTGGTTGGGGTCGAAGGCCTGGCTGGGACCGGCAAGAGCCACATGCTCCAGGCCGCCAAAAAGGAAATTGAAAAGGCCGGCCACGAGGTCAGGGTCCTCGCCCCGTATGGCGCCCAGGTGAAGGCGCTGCGTGAACTCGGCGTCAAGGCGAACACGGTCTCGTCCTTTCTCGCGGCGAAGTCGCGCGAGCTGTCGGCCGCGACCGTCCTCGTTGTCGATGAAGCTGGCGTGGTCCCCACCCGACAAATGGCGGCGATACTGAAGCTGGCCGAGACGGCGGACGCCCGCGTCGTCCTGATCGGAGACCGCCAGCAGACCAAAGCGATCGAGGCGGGCAGACCCTTCGATCAGCTCATCAAGGCCGGCATGGATTTGAGCCGGATGACCGAAATCCAGCGCCAGCTCGATCCAAAGCTGAAGGAGGCTGTCGGCCTCGCGGCCAGCGGAAAGGCCGCCATGGCGCTGGAGCGGATCAAGGACGTCTACGAGATTGGGAATCCGCACGCGAGGCGTGAAGCCATCGCAGATGCTTACGCGCGCCTCTCACCGGCGGAGCAGCAGCGGACACTGATCATCTCGGGCACCAATGAGGCCCGCCGCGAGATCAACGCCAACGTCCGGCGGGCCCTGCGCCTCGATGAGGGCGGCGTCCCCGTCGAGTTTCTGGTTCGCCGGGACACCACCCGAGAAGAGCGGAAGTTCGCCAAGAACTATGAGATCGGAGACCGTGTCCAGCCGGAGCGGGACTACCCGGCCCAGGGTCTGAAGAAGGGTGTCGCCTACCAGGTGACCGCTATCGGCAACGACGATCGCCTGACCGTCGCCGACGCCGGCGACCGCAAGATCACGGTCAGGCTCGAGGAGGCGCAGGAGCTCTCGGTCTACAGCGCTACGAAGGCTCAGCTGACAAAGGGTGATCTGGTCCGGATCACGCGCAACGACGCCGCCCGCGATCTGGCCAATGGTGATTGTCTCCGTGTCGAGGCTATCACCAGCCAGTCCATCTATCTCAGTGACGGTAAGCACGACGCTCTACTGCCCAGGAAGGATCCGCTTCACCTCGACTATGGCTACGCCCGGACCGTCCATGGCAGCCAGGGCCTGACCGTCGACCGGGTCATCTACGAGGCTGAAGCCGGCAGCCCCACCACAGCGCAGGACACCTTCTACGTCGGACTTTCGCGAGCGCGTCTCGAAGTTCAGCTCTTTACCGACGACTCGAAGCGCCTACCCGGCGCACTCCAGCGCGAGCGCAACAAGACCGCCGCCCTCGACCTTCAGCGCGAGCGTGATCTTGAGCGCACGCAACGCGGCATCGGCGGGCGCGAGCTCGGCTGAGCAGGGAGGCCCGCCCCTCTTGAACAGGCCGCCGGGAGAGATTTGGAGGCGCGTTGCGCCGTCTCCGACCCACTGTACAGGCCACTACGTGGCGTCCGACACTCCTGCGGATAAAGTAGTCATCTTTTCAGTAACTTGCGCAGTCCCGCGCCGACACCTCTGTAGTGATCCCTGACCCGCCCAACTCACACTTTCCCCCACATTTACAAACACTTGCGCGGCACCCGAAGGTGCGTCTGGTGTATAGGGAAATTAAGGACCGAAATGGGAAGCGATCGGGTCAGAACAGACACAAAGCCCAGAAGCATTAGGCGCGGTGAGAGCATCAAGAGCAGGAAACGAAAGATGTGAGACGGACATGAGACCACTGTAAGACGGATGCGAGACGGATATGGGATCATGGAGGGACCAACGTGAGACCATCATGAGCCAAAGGTGAGACCAACCTTGGACTGAGCTGATACCCAAAGCCGATATCGGGAATGTTCAGGAATATCGCGCGACCTAAACCCGCCGTTATGCCTGAACCTGAGACACTTTTAGGGACCGAGGCCAGGGTTGGGCCAGGCCCCGGCGGATCTTGCGAGGCGCGATAGTCCCGCAAGCCAGCGCGGATGTGAGCAATGAGCAACGGAAGAAGTCTGCCTCAGAGTTGGCCCGGTCTAAGCGCAGCCGCGAGGCTACGGCTGGTCCTCCCGGAAATCGAGGCTTGGGCGAGAGAGTACGGGAGTCACGACGTAATCGTCGCCGACCTGGCCGACCGCGGCCTCGTCGTGAGCAAGGCGCTCCTGCGAAAGGAGCTGCTGAAATACCGTCGAAAGATGGCCGCCACGCCTGGGGCCGGGAGCTCAGCGAAACCCCTCGCGCCGCACGCCGTCACACAAGTCAGGACCGATGCGGTTCGTCGGCCAACAGAGGCGGCGGCTCAACAGAACACTGAGGCATTGGTGATCGACAGTCCCAGAGACGCTTGGCCAAGCAAGTTGCGCGATGTCCTCGATCCGAAAACGCGCTACCGCATTGCCGACGAGTTCATGCACGTGCATGAGAGACCGAGGCTTGGTCGAAAAAAGTGGGAGGAGGAGCAGCGCGCCAAAGCCCTGCCACCAGAGCCGGAGTAACCTTTGCGACATCGGCCGACGTCGGTCGACGGCCGACGCTACCGAACCTCGACCGTTGACGCCCGCTCCGGCCCCCCAACGTCCTCGTCTGGCTCGGAGACCCGCATGAAGAGTTCGATGAGCGGCGCGTTGATGAAATAGTTGTTCCGGCCCTGCTGGTGCTTCTGAAGGAAGCCCGCGGCGGCGAGCTGGTCCAACCGCTTGGCGGCCGTCTGCCGGGTGACCCCGAGATCATGCTGCAGGAATTCGATCCGCGTGTAGGGATGACGGAACAGGTTGTTCAACAGGTCCTGCGAATATCGAATATCGGGATCGGCGCGTAGCCGACGCTTGTAGTCCGCCATGAGCAGCCGCATGCCTTCGATCAGCGCCAATGTCTGCTGCGCCGTCATTGAGACCGCTCGAAGCATATAGATCAACCAAGGCTCCCAGGCGCCATCATCGCGGACTCCTTGAAGCAGGCGATAGTAGTCCGCCTTGTGATTTGTGATGTAGCGGCTGAGGTACAGGATCGGGATATCGAGCAGGCCCGTTCGCGTGAGATAGAGGACGTTGATGATCCGGCCAATGCGGCCGTTCCCATCAGAGAAGGGGTGGATGCTCTCGAACTGATGATGAATGATCGCCATCTTCACCAGAGGATCGAGGTCCGAAGCGTCATCATCGTTGATGAATCGCTCCAGTGCGGTCATGTGCGCGGCGATTTGATCGCGATCCTGCGGCGGCACATAGACCAGAGCCCCCGTTCGGTCATTCTTCAGCGCCGTGCCGGGTGTTGAGCGGAACCCCTCCTCCGTCCGCTTGAGCACCCGGAACATCTCGACAATGGCGTTGTTCGTCAGCAGCCCATGATTGCTTTTGAGGCTGTCAAACCCCTTCTTTAGCGCGTCCCGATAGTTGGCCACTTCCTTGGCGTTAGGAGAGGCGGGGCCGTCCAGAAATAAGCTCGCCTGGAAGATTTCATCCTGAGTCGTGACGATATTCTCGATTTCGGAACTCGCCTTCGCTTCTTGAAGCGACAGCGTATCGATGAGGATCGCTTGATTTGGGATGGCCGCCGCTCGGCCCTTCAATTCAGCTAGGTGCCGGTGGGCGTGGCTGAGCTCGCGCAACACTTCGCGCGTTTCCAAATCTCCCGACGGCGGAAGCACGGGAATTTTGTACGTCGTTTTTAACACGTGGGAATTCTCATGTTCGAATTTCCCGAAAGTTTTAACACGACGATCCCCACGTGTTAAATTTCGCCATACCTACGTTCGCTACGAACGGTAGCCGGGTGGCTCGGCCCCAAGTCCGGACCTTGAGCATGGGCCGGAATTCGGTCGCTTAGCATCCCGGGTGCAGCCCAGACCTCCCGCCCCGCTGGCTCGGGGCAGCTATGGGGGCCGCGCAGAGCTGAGACCCGTATACGTCTAGGCCTCGATACTCGATAGTTCATATGTCAGTCTGCTCTGAGAGCTCCAAGGCGTCGTCAACCTCAATGCCGAGATAGCGCACCGTGCTCTCCAACTTGCCGTGCCCCAGGAGTAACTGGCACGCTCGGAGATTGCCGGTCCGTTTGTATATCAGCGCCACCTTGGTGCGCCGAAGGCTATGGGTGCCGTAAGCCTGTGGCTCGAGGTCTGCGAGTTGAACCCATCGATCAACAAGCCTGGCGTACTGGCGCGTGGTGAGGTGCTCCCCTGGCCGACTTCGGCTCGGGAAAAGCCAGTCGTCCGGACGATGCCCACGAGCGGCGAGCCAGTTTTGCAGCGCCTGCCGTGTGGGCTCGGTGATCTCAAAGGGAACGGGTCGTCCAGTCTTTTGCTGAACGATTGTCGCGCGCGCCCTGACCGCACCACCCGGGGTCACGTCACTAACACGCAATTTTACGAGGTCGCACCCGCGGAGCTTCGCGTCGATCGCGCAGTTGAAGAGTGCAAGATCGCGCACTTGGCCGCCATTCTTTAGAAGCTGGCGAATAGCCCAAATGTGCTTCGGCTTCAGGGGTGGTTTCGGCCCAATTATGCGGCCGGTATTCCAGGGTTTGGACTGGACGCGGAACAGGTCAGGTTGAGACATGGCTCACCTCTCAAGGCAGACCCCGACGAGGACGAGTTTCTCATGGTCTGGTTAGCCCATTGTGCACCCCAACCACTTGGGCTGAATTGCGCCACTTGCGGTCATTGGGTGACGGCCGGATTCCGGACATTCCTCAGCCGGGACGAAGGTCCGGTTCCAGTCCACTAGCCACGGCTTAATCCGACCCACCGCGGACGTTTAGTGGGTCTGCTGCTTCATTGGCTAACAACCGCCGCAGCAAGTCCTAGGCTCAGCCATCTCCTCGATGCTGACGGAGTCTGAACCGGGTCCATGCCCGCGGTGACCAGGTCTCAGACTCTGGTCGAGCTAGTCGCGTGCGTCATCTACATCCGAGCGCTGCCCAAACTGAGATGACGAGGCCCGCAGGCCACTCAGGCGCGCTCTTTGAACTCACGGCGGTCGCTGGCCGCTACGCCGTAGCGTTCCCATCATCGCCCGAGGCGCCACGCAGGATTTCAACGCCACCCTTGATGGCAATCCCAGCGACCAGCATGCCAACCACCAAGTCTGGCCAAGACTGGTTCAGCCACAAAACCAAAGCCCCGGCGATCAGAATGCCGCCATTGGAGGCAAAGTCGTTCAGGCTAAAAATCTCAGCCGCCTGCATGTTCACATCGCCCGATGTGTCCCGCCGCAAGATGACGAGACAGCTCAGGTTCACGGCAGCTGCGACGAGGGCCAGCCCCATCATGGTCCAGCCGACAGGCTCAGTGCCGAACCACCATCGCCGCGTAACATCGACCAGCACCCCTGCAGCGAACACCAGCAAAAGGATGCCTGATAGACGCGCCGCGCGACGCTTCCAGACGACATTGCGCCCAATCGCGATAAGGCTGATCAGATAGACAACAGAGTCCGACGCATTGTCGACCGCGTTGGCCAACAGCGCGCTGGAGTCAGCCAGGATGCCGCCGACACCGAGCCCCAGGAACAGAAGCGCATTGAGGATCAGAACGACCAGCAACGTCCGCCGTTGCTGCTCGTTCGTCGAGATCGGTTTGCTCAATCTTCCAGTCCTTCAGAAGCTCGATGCCGAACGGCCTTGGCGGCGAAGGTCGGCAGTACAAGCAGGGTCAAAGCCGTCGCGGTCAGAAGACCACCAATGACAACAGTCGCGAGCGGCTTCTGCACCTCGGCGCCGGCGCCATGCGCCAAGGCCATGGGAATGAAGCCGACGATAGCGACCAGCGCGGTCGTTAGCACCGCGCGCAGTCGGCTTGCGGCGCCTTCGATCGCCGCCATATGGGCGGACAATCCCTCGTCAAGCCGTTGGCGGATGGCCTGCATAAGCACCAGCCCGTTCAGGGTGGCCACGCCGGACACTGCGATGAAGCCGACGGCCGCCGAGACGGAGAATGGCATGCCCCGCAACAGGAGCGCCAAGGCCCCGCCGACGAGGGCCAGCGGCACGCAGGCGAAGACTAGGCCAGCCTCCGCGAACGAACCCAGGGCCACGAACAACAACACACCAATCAAGACGAAGACGACCGGGATGACCAAACCGAAGCGCTGCTCAGCCCGCTTCAGGTTTTCGAACTGACCACCCCAATCCAGATAGACCCCGGCTGGAAGTTCGATCTCCGCCACCCGGTTCTGGGCCTCAGCGACGAACCCACCCAGGTCGCGGCCGCGAACATTCGCCTGGACCACCATGCGGCGGCTGCCGTTCTCGCGGCTGATCTGGTTTGGGCCCTCGCCGGTCTGGATCCGCGCCACCGAGGACAGCGGCACGATGACGCCGGTGTCCGAAACGATCGGCAGGGCCGCCAGCGCCGCCGGATCGTTACGGGCGTCGTCGGGCAGGCGGACGACGACGTCGAAGCGGCGGTCGCCCTCCAAAATGCGCCCGGCCTCGGCGCCGCCGATGCCGATCGAAACCGCCTCGCTGACGTCCGCTGCCGACAGTCCGTAGCTGGCGGCGGCGATGCGATCGACGCTGACGGTCAGGGTGGGCAGGCCGGAAGCCTGTTCCACCCGCACGTCCGCAGAGCCGGTCGTCTCACGCAGAGAGGCCGCCACCTGATCCGCCACGCGCTGAAGCGTGTCGAAGTCGTCGCCGTAGACCATGACGGCCAGATCGGTGCGGACGCCGGAGATCAGCTCGTTGAAACGCAGTTCGATCGGCTGGCTGAACTCGAAATTGTTGCCGATTTGCTGGGCCGCGACACCTTCGATCCGCTCGATTAGAGCCTCCTTTTCGAGGCCTTGATCGGGCCAGTCCTTCCGATCCTTCAGCACGATGACACTGTCGGAAATATTTGGCGGCATCGGGTCCACGGCCGCCTCAGCCGTGCCGGTGCGAGAGAACATGGTCTCCACCTCCGGCTGGGCCGAAATGGCGCGCTCGAGCGCCATCTGCATGGCTAGAGACTGCTCCAACGAAGCCGAGGGCACGCGCAGCGCCTGCATGGCGATGTCGCCTTCGTCGAGTGTCGGGATGAACTCGCGCCCCAGTGACATGAAGGAGACGGCGCCGATGACGAGGGTGGCGACCGCCGAGATCAGCACGATCTTGGGCCTTGCGACCGCCGCCTCGATAGCGGGCTCGATAAACCGGCGGGCGAACTGCAGGATGCGGGTCTCGTGTTCGACGGCCTGTCCATCAGTACCGACGTGAACGGACTTGGGATCGCGCACGAGCAACGCCGTCATGGCGGGCACGAAGGTGAAGGAGAAGATGAAGGCTCCGACCAGGGCCAGCATGACAGTGGCGCCCATGGGCTGGAACGTCTTGCCCTCGACGCCTTCCAGCATCAGCAGCGGCGCAAACACGAGCAGGATTATTAGCTGGCCGAAGGCGGCGGGCTTGACCATCTGGCGCGCGGACTGGACCGCGACGTCCAGACGCTCATGCCGGGTGAGCATCCGCCCGACCGCCGCGCGACGTTGGGTCAGCATCAACAGGGTGTTCTCGATCACGACGACCGCCCCATCGACCATCAGGCCGAAGTCGAGGGCGCCCAGGCTCATCAGGTTTCCGCTGATGCCGAACCGGTTCATGCCGATGACGGCGAACAGGAAGGACAGCGGGATCATCAGGGCGGTTATCGTTGCGGCGCGAATGTTGCCGAGCAGCAGGAACAGCACGACCACGACCAGAAGCGCCCCCTCGGTCAGGTTCCGGGCCACGGTCGAGATGGTCGAGTTGACCAGTTCGCTGCGGTTCAGCACCGGCAGGGCGACGATGCCCGGCGGCAGGCTGTCGTCCACCTCCGCCAGCCGTTCGGCGGCGGCCTGGGCCACGGTCCGGCTGTTGCCGCCCGCGATCATCAGGGCCGTGCCGAGAACCGCTTCGTGCCCGTCTCGGCTGGCGCCGCCCAGGCGCGGGGCCTGACCGATCTCGACCGTGGCGACGTCGGCGACCCGGACGACCAGACCGCCACGATTGACGACCGGGGCCTGAGCCAGATCGTCGATGGTCAGCGCCAGGGCATCGGTGCGGACGACCAGGGCCTCGCCCGCGCGCTGGATATAGCCAGCGCCGGCCTGGGTATTGGCGCGCTCGACCGCCTCGACCAGATCGGCGAGGCCGAGGCCATAGGCGGCAAGCTGCGAGGCATTGGGTCGGACGGCGTATTCCTTGACGTAGCCGCCGACCGTATCCACCCCGGCCAAGCCGGATGTGGTTCGCATCTGCGGCGCGATGATCCAGTCCTGGACCGTGCGCAGATAGGTCGCGCGCTGTTCGGGCGTGGTCAGTCGCTCGCCCTCGGGCGTCAGATAGACCCCGCCCGCCTGCCACCCCGGCTGGCCCGGTCGGGCCAAGGTTTCGGTCGTGAACGGCACATAATCGACCGTCCACATCAGCACCTCGCCCAGGCCCGTGGTGATCGGCGACAGGCCGGGCTCCACGCCTTCGGGCAGGCCCTCCGACGCGGCAGCGAGCCGTTCGGCGACCTGCTGGCGGGCGAAGTAGATGTCGGTCTGGTCGGTGAAGATCGCGGTGATCTGGCTGAAGCCATTTCGCGACAGCGACCGGGTGCTAGTCAGGCCTGGGATGCCGGCCAGGGCAGTCTCCAGCGGATAGGTGACCTGGCGCTCGATCTGCTCGGGCGCGAGGGCCGGGGCGACCGTTGTGATCTGCACCTGACGGTTGGTGATGTCGGGCACCGCGTCGATGGGCAGCTTGGTAAGTTCGAAAAGACCCAGGGCCGCGACAAGGCTGACGGCGATGATGACGAACCAGCGGAACCGGACCGACGCTTGGATGATGGCTGTAAACATGGTCGTCGCCCCTAGTGGCCGTGCTCGGCCTCGCCCTTGGCGAGTTCGGCTTTCAGGAGGAAGGCGTTAGCCCCGGCGATGCGTTCGGCCCCGGTCAGGCCGCTCAGGATCTCCGTGCGATCTCCCGCCTGCCGACCCGCGAGGACCGGAACGGCCCGGAAGCCTTCAGCGGTGCGAACGAATACGACGTTGGCCCCCTCGACCGTCTGCACGGCCTCGGACGGAACGGTGAAGCCGCCGACGGCCTGGCCGGTGACGATGCTACCGGACACCGCCGACCCCGCCGGGGGCAGCACGCCTCCCGTCGGACGCGCGCGAATGACGGTCGCGCCGCTCTCGGCGCCGGCTCCGGCGGCGACGCCAGTTACCACGGCGTCGAACTCCCCGGCTGGTCCCTGCACCCGAATAGCGCTGCCCGCGCGCACCTGGACCGCGAGCGCCGGCGGGGCGTTGAAGACGATCTCGACCCGCGCGGGGTTGGTGACCTCTGCGATCACCCCGCCCTGGGCCGCGAAACCGCCCGGCCCGACCTGGACACTGGTGACCACGCCCGAGATGGGGCTTGTCACGCTCAGCCGACCGGAGGCGTTGGGCGATCCGGCCGCCGATGCGCGGGCGCGGGCGGCACGGGCCGCCGCCTGGGCGCTGAGCGCCTGGGCATGGGCGACCTCGGCATCGCGACGGGCCACGACGCCCTGATCGGCCAAGCTCTCTTCGCGACTGTGCGCCTGTTCGGCGGCGATGGCGTTGGCATCGGCCGCATCGGCGTCAGCGCGAAGGCTGGCGGCGTCGCCGCTGACGAGAATGGCCAGAGACTGCCCGGCGCGCACGGACTGACCCGGCGCGACCAGAACGCGCTCGACCCGTCCGCCGACGGACGCCGCGACGGCGGCTCTGGCGTCGATCATCGGTTCAACCCGGCCCGACAGGCGGGTTTCGCCGCCGCCGCCGCCGGTCACGGCGACGATCGCGATGTTGGCGGCGGTGATCTGGGCCGCCGTCAGCACGACGACCCCTTCTTCGCCGCCCTCTTCCTCGCCCTCGGCGTGTTCGCCTTCCTCCTCGGAATGCCCGGCTTCACCCTCCGCCGCCGGAGCCTCGGCGGGTGGGCGGGTCATGGCATAGAGCCCGGCGCCGCCCAGGACGACGACGGCGGCGACCCCGGCCATCAGCCAAGTCTTGTTGATCGGTGATGTGCGTTTCATAGCGATGTTCCAAAGGGGGCGCGGCCTTGCAGGCGCGCGAGGTCGATTTCGGCCCGGACCCGCGCAAGGCGGGCGTCCACGGCGGCGTTGCGGGCGGCGATGAGGGCGGCGCGGGAAGACCGCAGTTCGAGTTGGGAGATGCGTCCCGCCTCGAACCCGATCCGCGAGAGGCGATAGGCTTCCTCCGCGGCCGTGACGCCGGCGTCGCTGGCGGTGACGCGGCTGACGGACGCTCTCAGACGGGCTTCGGCGGCGTTGCGATCCGCCTCCGCTTCCTGACGCGCGCCCATCAACCGGGCGTCGGCGGCGCGGAAGTCCGCCTGGGCGGCTTCGATATTACCCCGGTTCCGGTCGAACAGAGGCAGAGGGAGGCTAAGCCCGAAGGTCAGGGCGGTCGCGTCCTCGGCCTCGTAGCGACGCACCCCGACCGAGGCGCGGACATCGGGCCGGGCGCGGATGCGCTCGACCTCAATCCGGCTTTCGGCCGCCGCCCGCTCGGCCTCGGCCACGCGGACCAGGGGCGTCGCGTCGGGCGTCACGGGCGCTGCGGCGGGCACCCGGTCGATCAGGCTGGTGTCGATCGAGGTGACCGGCGTTGGCAGCATTGCCACGGCGGTCAGCCGCGCGAACGCCGCGTCCCGTTCCGCCTCGGCCTCATCGAGCGTCGCGCGGGCAGCGGCGGCTTCGCTCTCGCCCTGTATGCCGCGCAGCAAGGGCTCGCGCCCCTCTTCGACCAGGATCAGCGCCGCGCGGGTGTCGGCGATGGTGACCGTCAAGGCCTCCTCGGCCAGCTGGAACCGCCGCTGGGCGGCTTCTGCCTCCGCATAGACCAGGGCAAGCCTCGCCCCCGCCTCGACGGTCGCCAGATCACGCCTCAGCCCCGCTGTGCCGGCCTCGGCTCTCGCGACCTCGACCCGCGCGCCGCGACGCCCCCACAGTTCCAGATCCTGGGACAGCGACAGAGTTGTCTCGGCGTTGTCGTAGCCGGAGAAAGGACCTCTGCCGAAGGCGTTCTCCGCCTCCAAACCCAGTTCAGGGTTAGGACGGACCCGTGCCTGACGGACTCGCGCCTCGGCCGCGTCGAGCAGAGCGCCGGCCTCCACAGTGGTCGGCGTCAGGCCGATGCGTTCAAGCAGCGCCTCGAACGAAGGCGCGGGATCGGCCCAGGCTGGGCCGGTGACCGCCGTCGCCATCGCGACCACGGCGCAGCCGGTCGCGAGACGCGACCGGCCAGATTTCAGGGGTGGCATGTTCCATATCCCAGCAATTCCAGACGATTGACGCGCGCCAAAGGGCGCAGGGCATCGTCAGGCTCTGGGAGGGCGTTCCAGGCCGCTGGGCGCGCGAGACGCCAAGGGCTCGTCAGTCGGTCGCAACAGGCTTGGAGCGACTGTCGCCGTCATCGCGACGGATTGGATCGAAGAGGGCATCGCGGTGCCGCCGTGATGGCAGTGGCCGTGCGAGCAGATGGCGTGACTGTCAAGATCATCGACAGGATCGGCCGGGGTTTCCCTCACAGTCTCCGAGGCGTGGGCGGTCGCCATTTCCGGGGCGCAGGTCGCGGCCTCGACGGCGGACACGAGGACGAACAGGGCCAGGAACGACGCGAGTAGCGCCGCCATCCAACCTTGTCTGGCCGAGAAAAATCCCATGGCCTCCCATAACACGGTCCGCCGCCACTGCAATTGCACCATAGTCGACCCGTTGCGTCCTTTTATCATGACTGGGTCTGCGGCTGGCGTGTGGCCGCCTTCAGCTCTGCCCGCGACTGGCTGACGATCGACCAAGCGGATTGCAGGAACACCGCGGCGAGGATGCCGCCGGCGATCAGGTCGGGCCAGCGCGAAGCGGTCAGCCAGACCAGGCCCCCGGCGGCGGCCACGACCAGGCTCTCGATCAGGTCGTTGCGCGTGCAGAGCCAGACCGAACGGACATTGGCGTCGCCGTCGCGGTGACGCACGAGCAGCAGGGCGGCGACGGCGTTGGCGAGGAAACCAAACAGGCCCAGGCCGGTGATCACCGCCCCTTCGGGCGGCGCGCCCGAAACCGCCCGCCAGATGGCGAAGCCGAGGATGAACACGGCGAGGAGTCCCAGGCTTGCGCCCTTGAGCAGGGCGGCGCCGGAACGGACCTGCACGGACTTGCCGATCGCCCACAGGCTGATGGCGTAGGTCGCGCTGTCGGCGAGGAAGTCCAGCGCATTGGCCCCGAGAGACGCCGAGCCCTGGGCCAGGGCACCGCCCGCCACGGCCGCGAAGGCCACGGCGTTGATGGCGATCACAGCCAGCAGGATGCGGCGGTAGGCGGGCGAGGCGCCGTCGAACTTGACGGTCGCGCCGCAACAGGCGGCGGCGGGTCTGTCCTGGATCAGGGGCTCGGTCATCAGAGGCTCCGGCTGGGCGTCGGACGACCTATGCATCCTCTAGCCGCTAGAGGATCAAGCGGTTATTCTTCACGCCATGGCTTCTTCCGTCCCCTCGCCTCTTCGATCCATCGGCAAGCTGGCTACGGCTACGGGCGTGAAGGTCCCGACCATCCGCTTCTATGAGCAGATCGGGCTTCTGGCGCCACCGCCCCGGACAGCCAGCGGCCGGCGGCTGTATGACGACGCCGCCCTGCGCCGGCTGTCCTTCATCCGTCATGCGCGTCAGCTGGGGTTTGACCTCGACGCCATCCGCTCCCTGCTCGATCTGTCCGACCATCCGGACCGACCCTGCGGCGAGGCCAATGCGATCGCCGAGCGTCATCTGTCCGACGTCACGGAGAAGATCGCGCAACTCCAAGCGCTGCGCACCGAACTGTCGCGGATGTCGGCGGAATGCGCTGGCGGCCGGGTCTCGGCCTGCAAGGTGATCGAGGTGCTGCACGATCATGATCTGTGCGCGGCGGAGGATCACCGGGCGTCCACGGTCGCGGACTTCAGAGCTTGAGCTTGGCCCACCGGCGAGGCGCGCTCTTCCGCCCAGGTGCGGTCTAGGCGCTGCATCTGCGTCCTTCTCTCCACAAGTGGCAAATTGCCTTCAACGGCAACGAAAGTTCAGGCTGACTTTGCGGAACCCCCTCCGCCAAGCCTCGGAATCAGCTGGATGTAGGTCAATGCGGCCAGCAGTTCGATCAAGGTCTGGGTGACGATGATCGCCAGAACCAGGGGAATGGCTCCCGGCAGGACCCCGGCCAGCGGAACGACCAGCGAGTTGCGGCTGCCGGCGCTGAAGGCGACGGTGCGACGGCCTCCGGCGTGAGACGCGCCTCGCGAGACGGCCGAACCCATGATAGGGCAAGCACGGCAAAGGCCACATAGAACGGCACGACATTCAATGTCCGTCCAGGCTCGGCCCGAAGTGCGGCACGACGGCGGCGACCACGATGAACAACAGCAGGACCGTCGCAAGCCTGGGCGCCAGGCCGAGCTAGGCTGACACTCGCTCCCCCGCCGTGCGTCTCGCCGCCCAGGCCTGCACTCCGGCCGCCAGCGCGAAGGGAATGGCGATCAGCCAGATAAAGGCCCGCCTGAAAGCGGACGTTCTGAACAACAGCTAAGAGCCCATCTGCGACCTTGGCAAAAATGGCCTGCTCAAGCCCGCCGCGCCTACTCTGATGCAGCCTCCGGCTTCACCTTCGTCACCTCGTCCAGGTGATCTGACCACCAGCGCATCATGGTACGGCGCCCGCTAAGCCATTCGGCGGCGTTGTAGACGGAGCGGATGTCGCCCTCGGCGTGGGCGAGTTGGAGTTCGATCCAGTCGCGGTTGAACTCCTGCTCATTGAGCACGGTGGAGGCCGTAGAGCGGAACCCGTGCACGGTCGCGCGACCATGGTAGCCCATGCGATAGATCGCATAGATCATCGTGTTCTCTGAGATCACGCCGCTGCGGGTCGGGGCCGGGAAGAGGAGTTCGGAACGGCCGGAAGCTTCCTTGATCTCGGCCAGGATTTTGATCACCTGCGGCGTCAGGGGCACCAGGTGGTCACGGCGCATCTTCATGCGCGCCGCAGGAATTCTCCAAAGCGCCCCCTCCCCTTCCAGGTCTTCGAACTCGGACCAGCGCGCGAAGCGGACCTCGGACGTGCGGACGAAGGTGTGGATCAACAGCTCGAGGGCGAGCTTCGTCTGCGCCGCGCCGTTGTAGACGGCGAGGTCTTGCATGAACTGCGGAAGGTCCTTCGGGAGGATGGCGGAGCGCCGTTTGGCCGGCGGTGCGCTCTTCAAGGCGCCGCGGAGATCGGCGGCGGGATCCCTGGGGCACACCCCCAAGGCGACGCCATATCGGAAGATCGCGCTGGCCATCTGTAGCACCCTGCGAGCCATTTCTGGCGCACCTCGGCCCTCAATGCTGCGGATCGTCGAGAGCAACTCGACGGGCTCAATCTCAGCGATGGGCCGACGCCCCAGATAGGGGATCAAATCGGCGTCCAGGCGCGCCTTCAGCCGATCTGAATAGCTGGGCACCCATCCATCCTTGCGGGCGTCAAACCACTCATTGGCCACCGCCTCGAAGGTGTTTGCGGCCGCCATCCTCTTCCGGGCTTTTGCGACTTTGCGCTCGTGAGCAGGATCCATGCCCTTGGCGAGCAGCTCACGGGCGTCATCCTTTGCTCTGCGCGCCTCTCGCAGAGACACGGCCGGATAGGCCCCGAGGGCCAGCAGCTTTTGCTTCCCACCGAACCGATAACTGAAGCGCCACAGGCGTGACCCGCTGGGGTTCACCAACAGGAATAAGCCCTCGAAATCACTGAGTTTACGGGGCTTCGATTCGGGCTTGAGGCTGCGTAGCTGGGTGTCTGACAGGGGCATGCTGTTGGTATCGCGCGGCGATCTGTTGGTATCAAGCCCGAGGCGTACCAACAGGTGATCCGCATGCGGGTGAAACCGACTGAGCCAGAGAATGTGCGCAAAATAGTAAAAACGCTTTTTAATCAGCTATTTACTATGTCGCCACGGGCTGGAGGCAAACCCCGCGAAACGCCCCGCTGGTGGGCCCGGCAGGACTCGAACCTGCAACCAGACCGTTATGAGCGGCCGGCTCTAACCATTGAGCTACAGGCCCCATCAGCGGAGGGCCTGCGGTTAGCATGGGCTGCACGCGGCTTAAAGCTCCGGTTCAGGTTCAGCTTGCGAGGGTGGAACGGGAAGGCCGTCGCAGCGCTTTCTGCAGTGGCCTATGGTCAAGTTTCAACCGGACTGGAGATACCGATGAAAACCCTCTTGCGCGCTGGCGTGCTCAGCCTGAGCCTCGCGGCCCTGGCGCCCGCCGCCCTGGCCCAGACCGCCTCGCCGCCGGCTGCGGCCGCAGACTCCATGTTCCGCGCCACCACCCTCAATCTATCCGCGGTCGGCGAGGTGGATGTGGCGCCCGACATGGCGACCATCAATCTCGGCGTCCAGACCGAGGCCCCCACAGCCCAGGCCGCCATGCAGGCCAACGCCCAGCAGATGAGCCGGGTGATGGCCGCCCTCAACCGCGCCGGGATCGAGGGGCGCGACATCCAGACTTCGAACCTCAACCTGAACGCCCAGTACGACTATGTGGAAAACCAGCCGCCCCGGCTGCGCGGCTATCAGGCCAGCAACCAGGTGACGGTGAAGGTCCGCGACCTGGCCCGCCTGGGGGCGGCGGTGGACGCCACGGTGAATGCCGGCGCCAACCAGATCAACAGCATCAGCTTTGGTCTGAATGATCGCAGCCAGGCTGAGAACCAGGCTCGTCAGGCCGCGGTCCGTAACCTGCAGGCCAAGGCCCAGCTCTACGCCCAGGCCACCGGCTACCGGGTGGGGCGTCTGGTCACCCTGAGCGAGGGGACCACCTATTCGGCCCCGCAGCCGCCCATGCCCTACATGGCCATGGCCCGAGCTGAGAGCATGAAGGACTCGACGCCGGTGTCCGGCGGCGAGCTGACCGTGCGGGTGGATATTTCGGGTCTCTATGAGCTGACCCGCTAAGGACCAACGCCTTCGCCCCCAAGGGGGCGGAGGCCTATTCCAGGCCGGCGGCGGAAAAGGCGCTGGCCAGACGGTCGGTCATGATCATGCCCGGCAAGGCCCGCTGACCTTCCATCACCGCGGCGAAGACCAGGTCCTGGCCAGCGACCGGACCAGCCGCCCAGCCAACGCTGCGCGAACCGTCCGTGGCGGTGGGGCAGCTGATGGCCACGCCTTCCGCCGCAGGATCGAGGCTTTTCAGAAGATCTTCCACCGTCTGCTCGGCCTCGTCCTGACAGCTCGGATAGGTGCGGGCGCAGACGGTGTTCGTGCCATAGCGATAGACGATCTTGCCGGTGGTCCGCTCAGCCAGCAGCACGCAGGTCGAGGGATCGCCGATACGCTGGCCGATTTCGCGGTCGAGAACCGAGGTGTCGACCCCCTCAGGGCCGGCGGGCGAACAGGCGAAGATCAGCAGGGCGGCCGCCGAGAGGGTGATCGCGGCGGGCCAGCGAGCCATCAGGCGGCCTGCTTCATCTCGTTGCCGTCATCCAGCAGAACGACCGTGGGGGCATAGTTGCGGGCCTCTTCAGCCGGCAGCATGCCGTAGGTCACCACGATGACCTTGTCGCCCTTCTGAACCAGGCGGGCGGCCGCGCCATTCACGCCGATCACCCGCGACCCGCGAGGGGCTTCGATGGCGTAGGTGGTGAAGCGAGCGCCCGTGGTGATGTTCAGCACATCCACCTGCTCGTGCGGCAGGATGCCCGACGCATCCAGCAGGTCACGGTCGATGGCGATAGAGCCTTCGTAGTCCAGGTCGGCCTGGGTCACCGTAGCCCGGTGAAGCTTGGCCTTCATGAGGGTGACCAGCATGGGCGGAGCGCGTCCTTGCGTTCACGAGAACTGACAATCCCGCCAGCCGTCAGGCTATCGGGGGAGAAGGCATATACGCATTTCAACCCTGCGGTTCAATTGCCGCGTTGCAATAGGCTGCCGCAAGGGAAGCTTCGCCCAAGCCTTTACGCCGTAAGGGCTCAGCGGGTCTGGCGCGCTGCAACCTCGTTGGCCGTCTCTGTCCCCACCTCGGTGTGGCGGCGCAGAAAGGCGGTCATGTCCTCCAGAACCGGCGCCCGACCCCGCAGGGGCTTGGACAGGGCCAGCAGCACGCCGGCGTGGCCGAGGTCAGGATAAATCCTCGTCTCCACCACCACTCCCCGCGCCTGCAGGGCCGCGGCCAGGGCCTCGCTGTTGCGCGGCAGGACGACGCTGTCATCGCCGCCGGTGGCCAGGAAGGCCGGCGGGGCCTGATCGTCCGCCTGATTGATGGGCTGGGTGGCGGCGAGGTCCGGCGCGCCGCCGAACACGCCGCGCACCGTCTCCCCCTTCAGGGGCAGAAAGTCATAAGGCCCGGCCAGGCCCGCCACCGCGCGGATACGGGATGGATCGACGCCCGCGGCCTCCAGATAGCGACGATCCAGACCCAGCATCACCGCATTGTAAGCGCCGGCCGAGTGGCCGATCAGCACGATCTGGCTGGGATCGCCCCCATGCTGGGCGGCGTTCTCCACCGCCCAGGCGATGGCCGCCGCCCCGTCCTCCAGGAAGGTCGGATAGGTGACCTCCGGATAGAGCCGATAGTCTGGCGCCAACGTCAGGAAGCCCTCAGCCGCGAGGGCACGGCCCACCCATCCATAGTCCTGCCGACGGCCGTTCTCCCAGGTTCCCCCGTAGAAGAACACAGCCACCGGCGCGTCCTGAGCCCCTTGCGGCGGGGCATAGAGGTCGAGGCGCTGGCGCGGCTCTGATCCATAGGCCAGCCCCTGCCCGGCCTGCTGAGCGCGGTCGGTGGGCGTCAGGGTGGCGAAGGCGGTGAGCGGCGAACAGGCGCCGAGCGTCAGGGCGAGGACAGCGAAGGCGAGCGCCTGACGCAGGGGCGGCAAGGTCATGGTCGAAGGTCTCCTCAGTTCGGCTTGACGTCAGCCCGCGTGCCCGGCGCTATGGGCCCCATCGCAGCACTTGAACGACTGTACGAAGGGATGACACCGATGGATGGCGAATTTTCCGCAGGCGGCCTGCAGGCCATCGGTCCAGCCCTGCAGGGCGTGGTGGACGCCGGCGACCTGTCGGGCTTCGTCACCCTGGTCTGGCGGGGCGGCAAGGTCGTCCAGGTGGACACGATTGGCCGCCGGGACATCGCCGGCGACAAGCCCATGACCCGGGACACCATCTTCCGCATCGCGTCGATGACCAAGCCGATCACCTCGGTCGCAGCCCTCATGCTGCTGGAGGAAGGCCGGCTGAAGCTGGACGACCCCATCACCCGCTGGGCGTCGGAATTCGCCGACATGCAGGTGCTGAAGGCCGCCGATGGCCCCCTGGACCAGACGGCGCCGGCCGAGCGCGACATCACCATCGAAGACCTGATGACCCACCGCGCGGGACTGGCCTATGGCTTCACCTCCATGGGCCCGATCGCCCAGGCTCACGAGAAGGCCCTGGGTCCGGCGCTCGGAACGCCGCTGACCCCGGACGAATGGATGAAACGCCTGGGCGAGCTGCCCCTCAGCTACCAGCCCGGCGCACGGTTCCACTACAGCCACGCCACCGATGTCCTGGGCTTCATCGTCGCCCGGATTGAGGGCAAACCCCTGGACCAGGTGCTGCAGGACCGCGTCTTCGGACCCCTTGGCATGACCGACACCGCCTTCCATGTGCCGCCTGAAAAGCTCGACCGGGCGGCCAAGCTCTACCGGATCAATCCGGAGACCGACGTCATGGAAGAGGTCGCCTTCCCATATCACCCTGCCCCGCCGGTCTTCGCCGCGGGCGGCGGGGGCCTCGTGTCCACCGCCGACGACTATCTGAAGTTCGCGCGCTTGATGCTGGGCAAGGGCGAGGTGGACGGGGTGCGTCTGCTGAAGGCTGAGACCGTGGAGATGATGGCCGCCGACCGGCTGACCCCGGCCCAGAAGGAAATCCCCTTCATGGGCATCCCCTTCTGGATGGGTCAGGGCTTCGGTCTGGGGGTCTCGGTGATCACCGACCCGGTGAAGCAGGCCTGGATGGGGGCCGGCAATGCGGGCGCCTTCGGCTGGCCAGGCGCCTTCGGCACCTGGTGGCAGGCCGATCCGCAGGCCGACATGGTGCTGATCTATCTGATCCAGAACTCCATGCCGCTGGGGCCAGAGGCCGCCGCCCAACTGGCCACCGGCCAGCGTATGGGCGGCCGCGCGGCCCTGCCCGTCTTCCAGAAGATGGTCTATGGCGCCCTGGCCGGCTGAGCCGCCGGGGCTACAGCGTCAGTCCCGCGGGGCGACGCAGATCGGCTGCCCCTGGAACAGATCGCCGATCAGGCTGCCATCGCGGGCCGCCTCGCGCCGGACGGCGTTCAGCGCCACGGTCTCGCCCGGCGCGGTCTGGCCCGGGCCACAGACGGCGACGGTGGTGCGCATCCCCTGCGGACAGCTGCAGATGTCCTCGCGCTTGTCCAGGCGGCTGGCGGGGACCTTGCACACGATGGGCAGGGTCCCGCCGCTGACATCCAGACAGATCTCGGTCTTGTCGGGGGTCAGACTATTGCGGCCGCGATCCTGGGCCTGGGCGGCGCCGGCTGCGGCGAAGGTCAGGGCCGCCACGGCGGCGAGAACGGGCAGTCGTGTCATAGGCGAAATCCTCCTCTGCTCATAAGCCACGGAAATGGGGCGTGTTTCAGGCGCAGCTTCCCCTGATCTCCAGGCTGGGCTATGGCCCCCACCATGAGCCTGCGCCCCCTCTTCGTCACCCAAATCTATGAGTCCAGCCTTGCCGAAGCGGCGGGCTTCGACGCCTTCAACGCCGAACTGGAAGAGGCCGTGGAAATGCTGGCCGCCGAGGATCGCGCCGGCCAGGCCTGGTGCAAGGCCAACGCCTATGGGGGCTACACCTCCTACGCCTCCCTGGATGATCTGCCGCAGCGGGCGACGGTGTTCTCGCACCTGAAGACCAGGCTCGATCGCCACGCCAAGGCCTATGCGCAGGCCCTCAACCTCGACCTCGGCGCCCGGCGCCTGAAGCTCGACAGTCTTTGGGTCAATCTGCTGAAGCCCGGCGCCGGCCACAGCGGCCACATTCACCCCCACAGCGTGTTGTCGGGCACGGTCTATGTGCGCACCCCGCCCGGCGCCAGCGCGCTCAAGCTGGAAGATCCCCGCCTGCCCCTGATGATGGCCGCCCCGCCCCGCCTGGCCGAGGCGCCGGAGGCCGACCGCAGCTTCGTCTATCTGCAGCCCCAGCCCGGCACGATCCTGATGTGGGAAAGCTGGCTGCGTCACGAGGTGCCGGCCAACGCCGCCAAGACCCCGCGCATCAGCATCAGCTTCAACTACGGCTGGCGCTAAACGACCGGCGTTCACCATCCTTGAGAGCGGGACCTTAACCGCCTGGCGCGCAGCCTCTGCTGGCAGGAGACCCGCCCATGGACCCGATCGCCACCGCCAGCTACGGCATGCTCGCCGCCAGCCGTCGCTTCGAAGCCTCCGCCCAGCGCACCGCGACCATGGGCGTCGAAGGCTCGACCACAAGCTATGAACAGGAGGCCGTGGAGCAAATCACGGCCAAGCACCAGTTCACGGCCAACCTCGCCACCATCGGCGCGGCCCAGGACATGTGGAGCGCCCTGCTACGCCTGCAGGAACGCGGCTAAAGCGCGTTCCGATAAGTGGGAACCGGTTATCAGAGCAAAACGCGCTCAAGTCTTTGAGTATTGAGCCTAAGCGTCCGCCGACAGCGCGCAGCCCCTTGCGCCGGGCGCGCGGCCGACCGAGGCTGCATCCCAGACCCACAGGTGTTTGAGATGCAGATGCACAAGGCCCAGCGGACCAAGGCGCTCTACGCCGGGTCGTTCGATCCCGTCACCCGGGGCCATCTCGACATCATCCGCAAGGCGCTCACGACCTTCGACGCGGTCCATGTGGCGGTGGGCACCAATGTCCGCAAACAGCGGGCCTTCAGCGTCGAGCAGAGCACCGAACTCATCCGCAGCTCGGTCCTGGATCTTTGGCCCGACGCCACCGCCATCCTCGACCAGTCGCTTGAGGTCGGCGAGTACGCCCGCCAGAGCCTGGTCCGTTACGCCCGGGCCATCGGGGCGACCCACATCGTCCGCGGCCTGCGCGAGGCCACCAACTTCCACGAGGAATTCAATCTGCACGGCTTGGCAGAGCGGCTCGACCCCACCATCCCCATGGTCCACTTCATCTGCGACGCCCAGTTCCTGCACGTCTCCTCTAGCACCGCCAAGGAGCTGGAGTCCGTGGGCGAAGACATCAGCTGGCTTGTCATGCCCTCGGTGGAGGCGGCCTTCCGCGCGCGGCGGGACCACGGCTAGCGCGTAGCGCAAGTAAAAAAGTGGGGACACGAAAAACCCCGCCGTTTCCGGCGGGGTTCTGAAGTCCTAGCTGTCGAGGAAGCTTCGCAGCTTTCGCGACCGACTCGGGTGCTTGAGTTTGCGCAGGGCCTTGGCCTCGATCTGGCGGATCCGTTCGCGGGTGACGCTGAACTGCTGGCCGACCTCTTCCAGCGTGTGGTCGGTGTTCATGCCGATGCCGAAGCGCATGCGCAGGACGCGCTCTTCCCGCGGGGTCAGCGAGGCCAGCACCCGGGTAGTGGTCTCGCGCAGGTTCGACTGGATGGCCGCATCGATGGGCAGGACCGCGTTCTTGTCCTCGATGAAGTCGCCCAGATGGGAGTCTTCCTCATCGCCGATGGGCGTTTCGAGGCTGATCGGCTCCTTGGCGATCTTCAGGACCTTGCGGACCTTTTCCAGCGGCATGGCCAACTTTTCGGCCAGTTCCTCCGGCGTCGGCTCGCGGCCGATCTCGTGCAGCATCTGGCGCGAGGTGCGGACGATCTTGTTGATCGTCTCGATCATGTGCACCGGGATACGGATGGTCCGAGCCTGATCGGCGATGGAGCGCGTGATCGCCTGACGGATCCACCAGGTGGCGTAGGTGGAGAACTTGTAGCCGCGGCGGTACTCGAACTTATCGACCGCCTTCATCAGGCCGATATTGCCCTCCTGGATCAGGTCCAGGAACTGCAGGCCGCGGTTGGTGTACTTCTTGGCGATGGAGATCACGAGGCGCAGATTGGCCTCGACCATTTCCTTTTTGGCCTGACGGGCCTCGCGCTCGCCCTTCTGCACGGTCTGGACGATGCGGCGATAGTCGTCGATGGCCACGCCGGTCTCGGTGGCGAGCGCGGCGATCTCGGTGCGGATGTCGCTGATCTGGCCGGCGTCGTTCTCGGCGAACTTGGTCCAGCGGACCCCCAGTTCCTTGACCTTGTCGCTCCAGTTGGGATCGAGCTCTGAGCCGAAATAGGCCTTCAGGAACTCCACCCGGCTGATGCCATAGGAATCGGCCAGGCGCAGCAGACGACCCTCCAGCCCCATCAGGCGCTTGTTGATCGCATAGAGCTGCTCGACCAGCGCCTCGATGCGGTTGTTGTTGAGCTTCAGCGTCTTCAGATGCTGGACGATGACCGTGGTGGCGGCTTCAAACGCCTTGCGGTCGGAATCCCCCAGATCCTCGCCGGCCAGCTTCTTGGCCACCAGCTTTTCCTGCAGGCGGCGGAAGGCGTCGAATTCCGAAGCGATGGCGTCGAGGGTCTCCATGACCCCGTCGCGCAGCTCGGCCTCCATGGCGCTGATGGTGGGGCCGGCGCCGTCGTCGAAATCGTCGTCGTCGTCGTCGCCCTCGCCTTCGGCCTTGGCCTCGCCCGGCCCAGGCTCGCCCGCCGGCTTGACCTCGGCGGTCTCTTCCTCGGTTCCGGTATTCTGGCCGCCATAGGTCTGCTCAAGGTCGATGACCTCGCGCAGCAGGATGCGGCCCGAGGCCAGCTCCTCACGCCAGACCATGATGGCCTCGAAGGTCAGGGCGCTTTCGCACAGGCCCCGGATCATGGTGTCGCGGCCAGCCTCGATGCGCTTGGCGATGGCGATCTCGCCCTCGCGCGACAGAAGCTCCACCGAACCCATTTCGCGCAGATACATCCGCACGGGGTCGTCGGTGCGGTCGTAGGCCGGCTCCTTGGTCGTCTCGACGACGGCGGTCTCTTCCCGGACGGCGACTTCACCGCCCTCGGCGTCTTCCTCAGCCTCGACGACGTTGACGCCCATCTCTGACAGCATGGCCAGCGTGTCTTCGATCGCCTCGGAGGTGACCTCCTCAGACGGCAGGACCTTGTTCAGCTCGTCCATCGTGACGTAGCCGCGGGTCTTGGCCTGCTTGATGAACTTCTTGACCGCGGCGTCCGTCAGGTCGAGCAGCGGACCGTCGCTGGTCGGGGCTTCGGTCGCTTCCGCTTCGGCCGTATTGGTGCTCATCGAATTCTCCAGTTCGGTCCGCCGCCTCATGCAAGGAACGGGCCGATCATGACTAACAGGGGCCGAAACGGGCCGTCTAAGTACGACCTGAAACCGGCTCTAATCGTTCCACTCTCTGGTCGCGCGTCTGAGTGCGTCGCGTTCCCCTTTGAGTCGCTCGAAGGCTTCCATGTCCGATCGACCCCGAAGGTTCCCCTTCGAGGCGTCGAGCGCCTTGTCGAGCGACGCCAGCCGTGAAAGGCGGGCGAAGGCTTGCGACCACTGCGAATTCGCGGCTTCGAGGGAGACATCCTGTTTCAAAAAGGGCGCGCCCGATTTCGCAGCGGCCCGGTCGATGTCTGTCAGCAGCGCATTAAACCCGCAAGATGCGAGATGGCGCGTCAGACTGTGAGAGTCAAGGTGGTCGGACTCCAGTCGCAGGCGAATGATTTCCTTGACCAATTCACAGAGCGCCGGTTCGCCGAAACCATCGGTGGCGAAGGCGTCCTCCAGATGGGCGTCCAGAACCACCGGATGGGTCAGCGCATAGGCGGCCAGGGCGGCGGGCGCTGGCTCCAGTCCCGTGGCCAGTCGCCCCGCCGCGGCCTTGCCCTGGGCGGTCGGCGGCTGGGGGCTTTCCCAGGCGCCTGCGCCCTTCCAGCGTCCCTGGCGGGGGCCTGAGGGCCGCCACGGCGGCCGCTGCCCCTGGGGCGCGTCAGCCTTGCGGAAAATGCCGTCATAGCGCTCCAGCAAGTCTTGCCGGTAGGCCTGCTGCAGGTCGGGATCGGCGATGGAGGCGGCGGCTTGTCGCAGCCGGCCCTTCAACCCCGCGCGGCGCTCAGGGGTGTCCAACGGCTCCAGATCCCGTTCGCGCTCGAACAGGGCCTGGGCGAAAGGTGTGGTGGCCGCCAGCTGCTGGCGAAGCGCCACGGCCCCCTGCTCGCGCAGCACGTCGTCGGGGTCCTTGCCGCCTTCCACCAGGGAGAATTGGAAGCTTTTGCCGGGCTTCAGGATCGGCAGGGCCCGGTCCATGGCGCGGGAGGCGGCCTGGCGGCCCGCCCGGTCCCCGTCAAAGCACAGGGTGGGCTCAGGATGCAGCCGCCAAAGCATCTCCATCTGCTCTTCGGTGAGCGCCGTGCCCATGGGGGCGACGGCGGCCACGCCCGCCCGGTGGCAGGCGATGGCGTCCATATAGCCTTCCACCACGACCAGGGGCGGGCTCTCGCCCGAGGGCGCAGCGCCCAGGATCTTGCGCGCTTCGCCCATGCCGTAGAGCACGTGCCCCTTGTGGAAGACCGAGGTCTCCGGACCGTTGAGGTATTTGGCGCGGGCCTTGGGATCCAGCGCCCGGCCACCGAAGGAGACGATGCGCCCGCGGCCATCGGCGATGGGGAACATGATCCGGTCGCGGAACCGGTCATAGGGCGCGCCCCCGTCCTCTGGGGCGATGAGCAGGCCAGCCTCCACCAGCTCGCCAGGCCGCGCCCCCTTGGCCACCAGATAGTCCTTCAGCGCGGTGCGGCCGCCCGGCGCATAGCCGACGCCAAACCTCGCCCACTCCGCCTCAGGCAGGCCGCGGGCGGCCAGATAGTCCCGCGCCTCGCGGCCGACCGGACGGCGTAGCTCGGCCTGGAACCAGGCGCTGGCCTGCTCCAGCCATTCGGCCAGGCCCTGGCGGACCCGGTCGCGCTCGGCCGACTGGGGGTCAGGCGCAGGCATGGGCACGCCGGCCTCGGCGGCCAGACGCTCCACCGCCTCCATGAAGGTCAGCCGTTCGGTTTCCTGCAGGAAGGTGATCAGGTCGCCGTTCTTGCCCGACGAAAAGTCGAAGAACTGGCCCTTCTCGTCATTGACGAAGAAGGACGGGCTCCGTTCCTTGGTGAAGGGCGACAGACCGACGAACTCCCGGCCCTGCTTGCGCAGCTTCACCGTGCGCCCGATCACGTCGGAGGGGCGCAGGCGGGCCTTGATCTCATCCAGAAATCGTTCGTCGAACTTCACCCCCGACATATGCGCCAGGGCGCGGGCGACGTCACCCTTCAGCGCACCAGGTGCGTCAGCTTCTCAGGGTTGCGGATGATGTAGATGCCCGACAGGCGGCCGTCCTCACTGGGCTGAAAAGCGATCGTCATGGGACCGTCGTCCGGCTCCAGGATCACGCCTGGCAGGCCATTGATCCGGACGGAACGGGACTTCAGCGGCCCCTCACTGGATATCGGCCAGGCTCGGCCCCGCCAGGCCAGCCCCTGAAGCATGGCGATGATGTCGGCGGGCCCGACCAGGGGACGCAGGGCGGCGCTGCGTCGGCCCCCGCCGTCAGTGACCATGACCGCATCCTCTGACAACAGAGTCCGCAGGGTCGCCATGTCGCCCCGGGCGGCCGCGGCCATGAAGGCGTCGGCCAGGCGGCGCGCGGCCTCCTGATCAACCCGGTAGCGCGGCTTGGCCGCCTGCAAGTGACCCCGGGCGCGGCTGGCCAGCTGGCGCACCGCCGCCTCGCTGCGCTCGAGGGTCTGCGCAATAGCGCCGTAGTCCTCGTCAAACACCTCATGCAGCAGGAAGACCGCCCGCTCCAACGGCGAGAGACGCTCAAGCGCCAGGAGGAAGGCGACAGACACGTCCTCGGCCCGCTCCAATGGGTCCTCTGTCAGGTCCTCGATCAGCGGCTCAGGCAACCATGGGCCGCGATAGACCTCCCGCCGGACCTTGGCGGCGCGCAGACGGTCAAGGCAGAGACGGCTGGTGACGCGCACCAGCCAGGCGGCGGGATCTGCCACCACCTCCCCCGAGCGGCTCCAGCGGATCCAGGCGTCCTGAACCACATCTTCGGCCTCGGCCACCGAGCCCAACATGCGATAGGCGAGCCGCTGCATCCGTGGCCGCTCAGCCTCGAAGGTGGCCAGATCAGGGGTTCTGGTCACGGCATCACCCTGTATTGCCCCGGAGCAAGCGGCTGGCCGTCCACGACAACCCGTGTGCAGGTTCTGCCATAACCCAGGGCGTATTTCAGGGTCGGATAGAGCCTGGCGGTCGTCAGGGCGAGGGCCAGGGCCGCCAGCCCCCGCTCCCCGAACAGAGCGACGATCTCGTCGCGCAGACGGTCAGCCGCATCAAGGTCCCGATCCAGGACGGCCCGGGCGAACCGCCAGCCGAGGGCGGCGTCATGGCCCATGGCCTGCACATCGCCATCAAGAATGGCGCGCAGCGTCTCCGCCGGCAGTCCTGCTGCGGCGGCCTTGTCGGCCACAATCTGCACGCAAGGACCACAGTCTTCGGCCAGGGTGGCGACGATCTCCGCAGCCGCAAGGCTCGCCATGGGTGCGGCTCGCCGGGGCGCCATGCCGCTCACCAGGCTGAACTTCAGCACGCTTGCGGGGCTGGCCGCCAGCAGCCGTCGCAGATAGCCAGCATCATAGGACCAGGTCTGCTCAAAGCGGTCGATCTGTCTGGACAGCAGGGCCTTCAGCATTCAGGCCTCCCTCGCCGCACGCAGGCTAAGCGCCAGCGACACCAGCGCAGGTCCGAACACCCCCGGCAGGTCCCGGGCCAGGTCACCAAGGCTGGAGCGACCGCAGACGGTGTCAAACAGGTGAATTCCGGCGTGCAGGCTCAGAAAGCCGGCCGCCGCCAACAGGGCCGACCATGCCACCCTCGGCCACCAGGCGAAGGCCCCGAGCGCGAGCCCGCAGACCAGATAGGCCGCGCCAATGTCACGAACAAAGTGGGCGTTGAACGGCCCGGTCTTCACCACCCCCGGCACAGCTTCGTACCAGTCAAAGGGGACCCCGAGCATCAACAGCCCGTTGATCCCCAGCCCCACGCCAAGCAGGCCGCCGACGGCCCTGTCCCATGCTCGCATCACGCGCCTCCCTCTCAATATGGGAAAGACGCCGTAGGCCAGCGGCCTGTGACATGAGCAGGCGCGTCAGCCGACCTTTTCCAGCCAATCCGGCAGTTCGGCGATACTGGTCAGTTCGGCGAACCGGGGATGGCCGACTGGGACCTCGGCCATTTCATGGGCCCAGGTCACCGCATAGGGAATGTGAGCCGCCCAGGCCCCGGCCTCCAGGGCCGGGAGAATATCCGAGCGCAGGGAGTTGCCCACCATGGCGCCCTGGGCTGCGCCTGTTCCATGGCGGGCGAAGACCCGCTCATAGGTCGAGGCGTCCTTCTCGCTGACGATTTCCACGGCCACGAACAGATCGCCAAGGCCCGAGGCCGCAAGCTTCTGCTCTTGATGCAAGAGGTCGCCCTTGGTGACGAGCACCAGACGGTAGCGCTCCGACAGGACGGCCAGGGCTTCATCCACGCCTGGCAGGGGCTCCACCGGCTCGGTCAGCATAGCCCGGCCCGCCGCCAGGATTTCGCGGACAATATGCGGTGGCGCCTCCCCGCCCGTCAGCTCCATGGCGGTCTCGATCATCGACAGGGTGAAGCCCTTCACCCCATAGCCATAGAGTCGCAGGTTGCGATGCTCGACCTCGGCCAGCCGCGCGCCCAGGGTGTCCACATCGGCCACATCCGACAGAAGTTCGAACAGCCGCGCCTGGGTGAGCCGGAATATGGTCTCGTTGTGCCAAAGGGTGTCGTCGGCGTCGAGGCCGAGGGTGGTGATGGTCATGTCCGCCTCATAACCCCGACATCGCGTTTTGCGAACCACGCCCAAGGTTTCGGCGCCAAGGGCGTTTTCGCGCCCAGCGGGCGGGCAGTAGCGGCGTCACCGCCCCAAACGTCGCCGTCTCAGGACTTTGGAAACACCTCTAGGGTCCCCCTTCTACACCTCAAGGGTGTAGGAGTAGCGTATGTCAGGGGGAGGTATAGGCGCGGTGGCGCGCGCCATGGTCCGGGCGATGGATCGATGGATCGGCGGCGGCGCCCTCACCCGGGGCGAGAGGCAGGCCGCAGACGCCACAGCGCGGCTGCAAGCAGCGATCGACGCCTTTCCCGAAGGGGTCGTCTTTCTGGACGCCGAAGGACGCTACATTCACTGGAACCAGCGCTACGCTGAAATCTATCATCGCTCCGCCGACCTCTTCGCCCCCGGCCGTCCCCTGGCCGAAACCCTGCGGATCGGGGTGGCCCGCGGCGACTATCCTGAGGCCTCCGGCCGCGAGGACGCCTGGCTGTCCGAGCGCCTGGCCAAGCTAGAGAATCCCACCGGCGAGCGCCTGGAACAGCAGTTGTCCGACGGCCGCTGGCTGATGGTGGAGGACCGACGCACCGCCGATGGCGGCGTCATCGGCCTGCGGGTCGACATCACCGAGATGAAGCTCCAGGCGGAGAAGCTGGCCGAGGCCCTTCAGCGGGAGGCCGCCGCCAGCCGGGCCAAGAGCGAGTTCCTCGCTGATATGAGCCATGAGCTGCGCACGCCCCTGAACGGGGTCATGGGCCTAGCCCAGGCCCTGGAGGCCACCCCCTTGGACGAGTCCCAGAAGGCGATCTTGGCCGAGCTGTCGGCTTCGGGCGCCAGGCTTGAGAGTCTGGTGGCGGGCTTGCTGCAGTATGAGGCTGGCCCCGACCCCGCCCCGCAGGGCACGGCCGCCTCGGTGCGTTCAGGCGACGGATTTCGGGTGCTGCTGGCCGACGACAATCCCACCAACCGCAGGGTGGTGGAACTGATGCTCGACGCCGCCGAGATCGAGGTGGTGAGCGTTGAGAATGGCGCCGAAGCCGTCTCGGCCCTGCGGGCCGGCGCCTTCGACCTGGTGCTCATGGACCTGCGCATGCCGGTGATGGACGGGCTTGAGGCCATTGCGGCGATCAGGGCCGCCGAGCCCCCAGGCCAGCGCCTGCCGATCATCGTGGTTTCGGCCAATGCAGGGCCAGAGGATCGCGACGCCAGCGCCGCCGCCGGCGCTGACCGCCACATCGCCAAGCCAATCCGCGCCGAGACCCTGTTTGGCGCCATCACCGAGGTGATGGAGGCTTAAGCTCTACTCTCCAAAGCCTTCCCCCGGCTCCACCGGAGTCATCCGGATCAGACGGGAATCAGCCACCGCCGCAGTCCGGTGGGCCACCAGGGTCTGGTACTCCGGGTCCCTGACCATGGTGATGAAGGCCTCGGCGTTGGGATAGGCGGCGATGAAGGCGATGTCCCAGGTCTCAGTCTGCGGCCCGGTCAGAGTCACCTGCGGCGCCCCGGCCCAGACCTGCGCGCCCCCAAGCCGCTTGAAGATGTGGGCGGTGGTGCGGCCATAGGCCTGATAGGCCTCGCGCCCGGTCAGGCCCTTGCCATGGTCGGGGTGATCGGCCGGATAGGCGGCCATCGGACGCAGCCGGATCAGGTTCAGCATGTGGATCGGCTGGTCCCGCGGCAGGCCTTTGAACAGGGCCCAGGCCTCGCGGTCCGGATCGATATGGCCAGGCTCTGACATGCATCCCCCTTGCTATTGGTCGGCATATGGGTGGAAAGCCTAGTCCGAGGGGCCAGCCCGGTCACCCTGCATTGACCCGGGCGGCGGGACTCAGTACCTACGCCGCCGTTTGCACGGCGGGCGGGGTTCACCCTGGCCCGCCTTTTTGCGACCATAGGCCACCCCTAATAGGAGTCCCCCATGACGAGCCAACTTCTCTCCGGCGCGACCGGCGTGCTGGCCCTGGCGGACGGGACCATTCTCCAGGGGATCGGCGTCGGCGCCGTGGGCGACGCCGTCGGCGAGGTCTGCTTCAACACCGCCATGACCGGCTATCAGGAGATCCTCACCGATCCCTCCTACATGGCCCAGATCGTCGCCTTCACCTTCCCGCACATGGGCAATGTCGGGACCAATGTGGATGACATCGAGCAGATGTCCGGCGCGGCCGAGACCTCGGCCCGGGGCGCCATCTTCCGCGATGTTCCCACTGCGCCGGCCAACTGGCGTTCTGATTCCGACCTGTCCAGCTGGATGGCCCGCCGCGGCGTGGTCGGCCTGGCCGGCGTCGACACCCGGGCGCTCACCCGGCGCATCCGCGAGCGGGGCATGCCCCACGGCGTGATCGCCCACGACCCCCAGGGCCGCTTCGACCTGGAGGCCCTGGTGGCCAAGGCTCGCCAGTGGAACGGCCTGGTGGGCCTGGACCTCGCCAAGGACGCCTCATGCCTGCAGCCCTTCGTCTATGGCGAGGGCCTGTGGAACTGGCCGGAGGGTTACGCTCAACCGGCGCCGGAACCGAAGTTTGAGGTCGTGGTCATGGACTACGGGGTCAAGCGCAACATCCTGCGCGCCCTGACCAGCGTCGGCGCCCGGGCCACCGTCGTGCCGGCCTCCACCTCGGCCGAGGAGGTCCTGGCCCGCAAGCCGCAGGGTATCCTGCTGTCCAATGGTCCTGGCGACCCCTCGGCCACCGGCGCCTATGCGGTGCCGGAGATCCGCAAGCTGGTGGACAGCGGCGTGCCCGTGTTCGGCATCTGCCTAGGTCACCAGATGCTGTCCCTGGCCCTGGGCGCCCGGACCGTGAAGATGGACCAGGGCCACCACGGGGCCAATCATCCGGTCAAGGACCTGACCACCGGCAAGGTGGAGATCGTGTCCATGAACCACGGCTTCACCGTCGATCGCGACAGCCTGCCTGCGCCGGTGACGGAGACCCATGTCTCCCTGTTCGACGGCACCAACGCCGGCATCGCCCTGAAGGACCGGCCGGTCTTCTCGGTGCAGCATCACCCGGAGGCGTCGCCTGGGCCGACGGACTCCCTCTACCTGTTCGACCGCTTCGCCAAACTGATGGACGACGCCCGCTGAGGTGCTGTCGGGGGCGTCCCGCGAGGGATAGCCCTGGGCCTGCCCCTTAGATTTCGCCGAGCGCGCCGATGGCGGCCACCGGTCCGCTGGGGCCAGCCTGCGGCGAGCCCCCAAGAGGCTCCACCGAGACGGCGATCTCCGTGCCCTCGTGGGCCAGGTCTGAGATCGAGGCGTCCAGCGGCACGGTCTTGGCCGTGCCCGGCTCCACCATGCCCAGCGACCGGGGAACGCCGTCTTCCGGCGGGATCAGCCACACCTGGTGCACATGCAGAGGGTCGGTCCCAGGCGGCACCAGAGAGGTGATGATCAGCGCCTGACGCACCGGATCATAGGAGGCCACGAACAGGGGCTGGCCCCCTTCAGTGTTGAGGCTGGCGTTCAGCATCGGCAGGGCGGCCGGCGCCTCTGCCGGAATGACCACCGGCGGACGATTGCCCAGATAGACCGCGACCATCAGGCTGGCGGCGGCCAGTCCCATGGCCCCCACTGTCGCCCCGCGCCAGAAGACCAGCCGGCGCGCCAGCTGCGGATTGTTGTCATTGACCGGCAAGGCGCGCTCGATCCTGGGCCACACCTCGTCAGAGGGGGCGACCGGGGCGATCTCCATCACCAGGGGCGCCAGGCGGCGGCGCCAGGCGTCCACGGCCTTGGCGAAGGCCGGCTCGGCCGCCATCCGGCGCTCAGCCGCCGCCCGCTCGGGCGCCGTCAGAACCCCCAGGGCGTGCTCGGCCGCCAGGGCTTCGGGTTCGTTCAGTTCAGGACCCGTGTCGCTCATGGCTCCAGGCACCCTTTCAGCTTCATCAGCCCCCGCCGAATCCAGCTCTTGACCGTTCCAAGCGGCGTATCGAGCCGCTGGGCGAGGGCCTCATAGGTGACGCCCTCAAAGAAGGCGGTGCGGATCGCATGTTCGGTGCGGTCGTCCAGTTCGGCCAGGCACCGCTGCAAGGCTCCGACCTCATCAGCCGTCTCCAGCAGAGCCGTGGCGCTGGGCGCCCCGTCGGCGATCTCCATCTCGTCGATCTGCTCGGCGTGAGCCAGCGGCCCACGGGCGCGCAGACGGTCGATGGCCCGGTTGCGGGCGATGGTGGAAATCCACGTCATCACGCTCGCCCGGCCGGCGTCGAACCGGTCGGCGCGACGCCAAATGGTGACATAGACCTCCTGCAACACGTCCTCGCTCTCATCCTTGTCGGAAAGGATACGGAGGCAGACGCCAAATAGCTTCGAGGAGGTGGCCTGATAAAGTTGTCGCAGGGCCTCGCGATCGCCAGCGGCGACCCTGGACATCAAGGCGGAGAGGTCGTCGGCGGTGACAGCAGGCACGGCGTCTCTTCGGAATGGCGGCAGCGGAATCTGCCGGGAGGCAAACTGCCGGGGCGGCCCAGCTTGGGCAAGGCTCTATCGCGCGATAGCCTGCCGCCCGACGGCCGACGGAAGGCTGCTCGGCGGGGAAACCCTAGAGGTCGGCGGGGGCCTGTTCGATCAACAGCACCTCGGCCGGCTCTGCCCCCATCGCCTTGCCGGTGTGCCACTGGCCGGCGGATTCCACGGCGAACTCGCCGGCTTCCACATCCTGCTGATCCCCCGTGACCAGGTTCGAAACCTGCAGGCGCCCAGATTTCACATAGATGTAGCGCAGGGCCGTGCGGGCGTTGTCAGGGAGGCTTTCCCCCGGCGCGAGGGTGGCCTGGACCACCGTCATGCGAACCTTGTCCCCCTTGGGCTCGTCATCCTGCGGCAGGGCGAGGCTCAAGGATGAGGTTCGGGCGGTCTCCATCGCCGGCGGCGGACTGGGGGCGGCGAAGGCCAGGCCCGGCAGGGTCGCCGCGATGAGGCCGATAAGGGTTAATTTTCTCATAATGATCCTCCCGCATGACCCCGTAGCACGCAGCGGGCCAACCCAGCCAATCCTAACTGGCGAGGGACGGGTCGCGTCGCAGGCGAATTGTTGGTGACAGGACGGCGCCAGAACGGGACGGCGCCAGCGCCGCAAAACACGGTGATTCAACTTGCGGTTCGACCGAAAGTCGGCCAAATTTTCAAAGTCAATCTCGTTAGGGCACGGTCGACTTATTCCAGCCTATTTCCCGGCCCGGACACGTTCTGCCGCAGCCCCCTCGATCTTGATCCCCCGCACAATGAACGGTTTGCGGGCGGCTGATCTCTCCAAGGACTGATACTCTCCATGTCTACCGGCACCGTAAAGTGGTTCAACGGCCAAAAGGGCTTCGGCTTCATCACCCCCGATGAAGGCGGTCCCGACGTTTTCGTTCACATTTCCGCCGTTGAGCGCGCCGGCCTGCGCACGCTCAATGAAGGCGACAAGATCACCTTCGAGTTGGAACGTGACCGCCGCAGCGGCAAGATGGCGGCTTCCAACCTGCAGGTCTGATCCCGCAGGCCCGAAGGCCTAATGCACGAACCTTCCGGAAGGCCGGCGCGCAAGCGCCGGCCTTCTTTGGTTTCAGGACCGTCCCGTTCCGCAAGGGAGGCTTGTTAACCGCTGCCGTGAAGGCGACGCTTGCGCGGTCCCGACTCCGTCTCTAAACGGGCGACTTAACCTGCATTCTGACCGGTGTCGGGCGCGCTGATGTGCGCGGCCGTCCTTGCGCGCGGAAAAAACATGCCCAAACGCTCCGACATCTCCTCGATCCTCATCATCGGCGCCGGCCCGATCGTCATTGGCCAGGCCTGCGAGTTCGACTATTCCGGCGTCCAGGCCTGCAAGGCCCTGCGGGCCGAGGGCTACCGGATCATCCTGGTCAATTCGAACCCGGCGACGATCATGACCGACCCGGACGTGGCCGATGCGACCTATATCGAGCCGATCACGCCGGAGATGGTCGAGAAGATCATCGCCAAGGAACGCCCCGACGCGCTCCTACCCACCATGGGCGGCCAGACGGCCCTGAACACCGCCCTGGCCCTGGAAGCCTCAGGCGCCCTGGCCAAGTACAATGTCGAGATGATCGGGGCCCGGGCCGAGGTCATCGACAAGGCCGAAGACCGGCAGAAATTCCGCGACGCCATGGACGCCATCGGGCTGGAAAGCCCCAAGTCCAAGGCCGCCCATTCCATGGACGAGGCCCTGGAGGGTCTGGAGTTCGTGGGCCTGCCGGCCATCATCCGGCCGTCCTTCACCCTGGCCGGCACCGGCGGCGGCATCGCCTACAATGTCGAGGAGTTCCGCGAGATCGTTGAGCGCGGTCTCGACCTGTCGCCCACCACCGAGGTGCTCATCGAAGAGAGCGTGCTCGGCTGGAAAGAGTACGAGATGGAGGTCGTCCGCGATAAGGCCGACAACTGCATCATCGTTTGCTCCATCGAGAACATCGACCCGATGGGCGTCCACACCGGCGACTCCATCACTGTCGCCCCGGCCCTGACCCTGACCGACAAGGAATACCAGCGGATGCGCGCGGCCTCGATCGCCGTGCTGCGCGAGATCGGCGTGGAGACTGGCGGCTCCAACGTCCAGTTCGCGGTGAACCCGGCCGACGGCCGCATGGTGGTCATCGAGATGAACCCCCGGGTGTCGCGCTCCTCGGCGCTGGCGTCCAAGGCCACCGGCTTCCCCATCGCCAAGGTCGCCGCCCGCCTGGCCGTCGGCTACACGCTGGACGAGCTGATGAACGACATCACCGGGGCCACCCCGGCCTCGTTCGAACCGTCCATCGACTATGTCGTCACCAAGATCCCCCGCTTCGCCTTCGAAAAGTACCCCGGCGCCGAGGCGACCCTGTCGACCTCGATGAAGTCGGTGGGCGAAGTCATGGCCATCGGCCGCACCTTCGCCGAAAGCCTGCAGAAGGCCCTGCGCGGCCTGGAAACCGGCCTGACCGGCCTCAACGAAATCGCCATCGAGAACGCCGGCGATCCGGAGATGGGCCACGCCGCCATCGTCCGCGCCCTGGGCCAGCCCACCCCTGACCGCCTGCTGGTCATCGCCCAGGCCTTCCGGCACGGTCTGAGCGTGGAGGAGGTCAACGCCGCCTGTTCCTACGAGCCGTGGTTCCTGCGCCAGATCCAGCATCTGGTGGCCGAGGAGGCTCGCGTCGCCCGCGACGGTCTGCCGGGCACGGCCGAGGCCTTCCGGACCCTCAAGGCCCAGGGCTTCTCCGACGCCCGCCTGGCGGCGCTGACCCACACCACCGAGGCCGAGGTGCGCGAGCAGCGCCGGGGCCTGGGCGTGCGCCCGGTGTTCAAGCGCATCGATACCTGCGCCGGCGAGTTCCGCGCCGAGACGCCCTACATGTATTCCACCTACGAGACCGGCGCGCTGGGCCAGATCCCTGAGTGCGAGAGCGAGCCCACCGAAGCCAAGAAGGCGATCATCCTCGGCGGCGGCCCCAACCGGATCGGCCAGGGGATCGAGTTCGACTACTGCTGCTGCCATGCGGCCTTTGCGCTGGCCGACATCGGCGTGGAGTCGATCATGGTCAACTGCAATCCCGAGACGGTTTCCACCGACTACGACACCTCTGACCGGCTTTACTTCGAGCCCCTGACCGCCGAGGACGTGCTGGAACTGATCGAGGTCGAGCGCACCCGCGGGACCCTGCTGGGTGTCATCGTCCAGTTCGGCGGCCAGACGCCGCTGAAGCTCGCCAAGCCCCTGGAAGACGCCGGCATCCCGATCCTGGGCACCAGCCCCGACGCTATCGACCTGGCCGAAGACCGCGAGCGCTTCCAGCAGCTGCTGCACCGCCTGAAGATCGCCCAGCCGATCAACGCCATCGCCCGGTCCGACGAGGAAGCCTTCAAGGCCGCCCATCAGGTCGGCTACCCCGTGGTGATCCGCCCCTCCTATGTGCTGGGCGGCCGGGCCATGGAGATCATCCGCGACGACGAACAGCTGGCCCGTTACGTCCGCGACGCCGTGCAGGTGTCCGGCGACAGCCCGGTCCTCCTCGACCAGTACCTGTCCCGCGCCACCGAGGTGGACGTCGACGCCCTGTGCGACGGCGAGGCTGTTTTCGTGGCTGGCGTGATGGAGCACATCGAAGAGGCTGGCGTCCATTCCGGCGACAGCGCCTGCTCCATGCCCCCCTTCTCGCTCAAGCCCGAGACCATCGCCGAGCTGAAGCGCCAGACCGAGGCCATGGCTCACGCCCTGCAGGTGCGCGGCCTGATGAACGTGCAGTTCGCCATCGAAGAGCCGCACAGCGAGGCTCCGCGCATCTATGTGCTGGAGGTCAATCCCCGGGCCAGCCGCACCGTGCCCTTCGTGGCCAAGACCATCGGCCGGCCCCTGGCGGCCATCGCCGCCAAGGTCATGGCCGGGCGCAAGCTCGCCGAGTTCAACCTGGTGGACGCGCCCTATGACCATGTGGCCGTCAAGGAAGCCGTCTTCCCCTTCGCCCGCTTCGCTGGCGTCGATACGGTGCTCGGCCCAGAGATGCGCTCCACTGGCGAGGTCATGGGCCTCGACTGGCGCCGCGAGGGCGAGCCGGACTCCTCGGCCGCCTTCGCCCGCGCCTTCGCCAAGAGCCAGCTGGGCGGCGGCGTCGTCCTGCCGAAGTCCGGCGCGGTCTTCGTCTCGGTGAAGGACAGCGACAAGCCCTGGATCCTGACCCCGGTCCGCCTGCTGATCGAGCAGGGCTTCACCATCCTGGCCACCAGCGGCACCTGCGACTACCTGGCCGCCCAGGGACTGAAGGTTCAGCTGGTCAAGAAGGTGCTGGAGGGCAGGCCGCACATCGTCGACGCCATGAAGAACGGCGAGGTGAAGCTCGTCTTCAACACCACCGAGGGCAAGCAGTCCCTGTCGGACTCCTTCGAAATCCGCCGCACGGCCCTGATGATGAAGACCCCCTACTTCACCACCGCCGCCGGCGCCCTGGCCGCCGCCCAGGCGATTGCGGCCACCGCCACCGACAGTCTGGACGTCCGCCCCCTGCAAAGCTACGCGCACGGATAGGCTGACCTCGTTTTTATCGATTGCGTCAAAACTCACCTCTTTTTGCCGCATTTGACAAAAACAGTGTTCGGTTAGCGTTGACGTGGCTCCGAGTCAGGCGCAGGCTTTTGTCAGTCGCCTGGCTTAGACAGGCACGGGCGCTTACGGGCGGCCCAGTACAGACTATGCGGTCGCCCGCAATGCAGCGTCTCCCGTGACGCCTGTCCCAGTCCGGCGTCGAGCCCCGACCATTCGGTCGAGGCCCGCAACCCGAAGACTGTATAGGGAGCTCGCCATGCATATGGATGAAGGCCACGACACCGCCCATCCGCCGCGGCGTCGCCATCTGCTGCAACGCTTTGAGGGCGCCACCGACCTGATGGTCGTCGCCCTGATCGTCCTGCTTGGGGGGGCCATGTTGTTTGGCCTGCTCACGGCCGGCGGCAGCCCGACCTACATGCAGTAGGCGCCAGCCGCGCCAGAGAAGCCTTGGCCCGCGGCTGAGGCTTCCCACGCCCTCCCCCCTGGGCTAACCCGTCCGCAAAGCGCATTCAGACGCACAGGGACGGAGAGCGATCATGGTGGGACGGGTGGACGGCAAGGTGGCCCTGGTGACCGGGGCGGCCAGCGGTATCGGGCGCGCCTGCGCCGAACGTCTGGCGGCCGAGGGCGCCAAGGTGGTCCTGACCGACCTCACTGACGAGGCCGGGGCTGCGGCGGCGGCGGACATCGCCAAGGGCGGCGGCCAGGCGAGCTATCTCCATCAGGACGTCACCGACGAGGACCAGTGGGTCCAGATCATCGCCTCAGTGCGCAAGACACATGGCCGGCTGGACATCCTGGTCAACAATGCCGGCATCGGCCTGGGCGGTTCGGTGATCGACATGTCGCTGGCCGATTTCCGCAAGCAGATGGCGGTCAATGTGGAAGGCGTCTTCCTGGGCGTGAAACACGGCCTGCCCCTGATGCGCGCGAGCGGCGAAGGCGGCAGCATCATAAACATGTCGTCGGTGGCCGGGCTCAAGGGCGCCGCCACCCTGGCCGGCTATTGCGCCAGCAAGGGCGCCGTGCGGCTGTTCACCAAGTCGGTGGCCCTGGAATGCGCCGCAGCCGGCGACAAGGTGCGGGTGAACTCCGTCCATCCGGGCATCATCGAGACTCCCATCTGGGATACGATCATCGGCACCGGCGGTCCTGGCGCCAACGCCGGCCCACAGCGGGCCGCCAGTCTGGACGCCATGGCCAGCGTCGCCACGCCGCTTGGCTTCAAGGGCGATCCATCCGACATCGCCGATGGCGTCCTCTGGCTGGCCAGCAGCGAGAGCCGCTACGTCACCGGCGCCGAACTGGTCATCGACGGCGGGCTTTCGGTTCGCTAAACCCCGCGCCATGACCGCCACGCTGCATGTGATCTTCGGGCCCCAGGGCGCCGGCAAGTCCACCTACGCCAAGGACCTCGCCCGGCGCCTGCCCGCCGTCGGTTTCGCCATCGACGACTGGATGGGCCGCCTGTTTGGCCCCGACATGCCCGAGCCCCTGGAGTTCCAGTGGATGATGGACCGGGTCGAGCGCTGCGAGGCGCAGATCTGGTCCACCGCCGCTGGCGTGCTGGCGACGGGAACCTCAGTGGTGATGGACCTCGGCCTCATGCGGCGCAGCGACCGCCAGCGGGTCGCCCAGATCGCCGAGGCTGTCGAGATTCCGCTCCAGTTCCACTTCGTCACCGCCCCGGCTGAGGTGCGCCGCGAGCGCGTCCTCGGACGCCAGGAGGTCAGCGGCGAAGGCTTCCGTCTGTTGGTGACGCCGGAGATGTTCCACTTCACCGAGAAGGCCTATGAGGCGCCCGACGAGGCCGAACTTCGCGGTTGCGTCGTCAGCGAGAGCGTCTGACACCACAGGCTGGCTGGGCCGCGCGGGGCGTCGAACCCGCCGCCGCCCCTTGCGTTTCGCAGCGCACACTCATATCGTCTCCCCCCCGGACGTTGGCGCCCGCGGCCGGAGAATTCCCTTAGGCGCACTACCCGAGTCCTCATCCGCCATGGAAAAAGTCCCGATGACCGCCGGGGGCTATCAGGCTCTCGACGAAGAACTGAAGCGTTTGAAGACGGTCGAGCGGCCGTCTGTGATCGCTGCGATCTCCGAGGCCCGTGAGCACGGCGACCTGTCGGAGAACGCCGAGTACCATGCCGCCAAGGAGCGGCAGGGCTGGATCGAAGGCCAGATCGCCGAGATCGAGGACAAGCTCGCTCGCGCCCAGGTGATCGATGTCTCCAAGCTGTCCGGCAAGCAGGTGAAGTTCGGCGCCACGGTGTCTCTGGTGGACGAGGACACCGAGGAAGAGTCCCGCTATCAGATCGTCGGCGAGCACGAGGCCGACGTGAAGGCTGGCCGCATTTCGATCTCCTCCCCCATCGCCCGGGCCATCATCGGCAAGGAGATCGGCGACGTGGTCGAGGTGAACACGCCTGGGGGCGTGCGCTCCTATGAGGTTCTCAAGGTCGACTGGATCTGAGCGCGCCACGCCGGCGCCGCAATGATCAGACATTCCCATGATCACAGCGCCGCCAGAGCGCTGGGATGGACAGGCCTGTGACCACCTCCGCCGACACGCCGCTTCGGGTCTGGGTCGTTTCTGACGGCCGTTCGGGCATCGAAAACCAGGGCCTGGGCCTCGCCGAGGCCCTGTCGGCCCTGCGCCCCATCGACCTCAGCATCAAGCGGATCGGCTGGCGTGGCGGTCTGGGCGCCCTGCCCTGGTGGTTGAACATCGCCCCCCTGCCGGCCCTGACTCCGGGGTCCGACATCGCCCCGCCATGGCCAGACATCTGGGTCGCCGCGGGGCGCGCCACCCTGCCCCTGTCCCTTCGTATGCGACGGTGGAGCAAGGGGCGCACCCTTGTCGTCCAGCTCCAGGACCCGCGGGTGCCTTCCAGCGCATTTGACCTGGTCATACCGCCCAAGCATGACCGCCTGCAGGGCGACAATGTGCTGCCTATCGTCGGCGCGCCGCACCGCGTCACGCCACAGCGGCTGGCGGCCGACTACGAACGCTTCCGCGACCAGCTCGACCCCCTGCCCCATCCCCGGGTGGCGATCCTGATCGGCGGCAAGTCCAAGGCCTTCAACCTGTCGCCGGAACGGGCCGCGGCCATGGCCTATGAGATCGAACGTCCGGTCCTGCAGGAAGGCGGCTCGGTCCTGGTCACCTTCTCGCGACGGACCCCTGAGGACGCCAAGGCCCTGCTCACAGCCCGGCTGCGCCATCTGCCGGGCATGATCTGGGATGGTCAGGGGGACAACCCCTACTTCGCCTTCCTGGCGGCGGCCGACTATGTCCTGGTGACCGAAGAGTCCACCAACATGACCACCGAGGCGGCCTCCACGGGCAAGCCGGTGTTCATCCTGAAGATGGAGGGCGAAAGCCTGAAGTTCCGCCTCTATCACGAGGAGCTGGAGCGCCTGGGCGCCGCCCGTCCCTTTGGCGGCGCCTTCCACAGCTGGTCCTACGAGCCCCTGAACGAGACCAACCGGGCGGCGGCCGAGGTGCTGCGCCGCTATGACGCCCGGACTGGCGACAGCTAGACAGGGCCGCCCTGGCGCGATACCCGCCGGGGCCATTCAATCCCGAGGTGTGACGTGAGCACGACCAACCTGGCCGCCTTCCTGTCCAAAGGCGCCGTCGATCCGCGCCTGGCTGAGCTGGTCCTCGCCGTGGCCGAGGGCTGCGTGGGGATCAACGGCCATGTGCGCCGCGGCGCGCTGGGCCAGGCCATGGGCGCCCTGGGCAGCGAAAACGTCCAGGGCGAGGTGCAGCAGAAGCTCGACGTTCTCTCCAACGACCTGCTGCTGGAGGGCTGCGCCAAGGCCGCAGGCCTCTGCGCCATGGCGTCGGAGGAGATGGACACCATTCATCCCGTCCGTGAGGTGGGCGCCGAGGGCGGCTACCTGCTGCTGTTCGATCCCCTGGACGGGTCCAGCAATATCGCCGTCAACGTCTCCATCGGCACCATCTTCTCCATCCTGCCCACCCCGAAGGACAGCGCCGGCCGGGCGGTCACAGAGGCCGACTTTCTGCAGCCCGGCCGCCATCAGGTCGCCGCCGGCTATGTAGTCTATGGCCCCCAGACCCAGATGGTCCTGACCCTCGGCGCCGGCGTCAGCGCCTTCACCCTGGATCCCGAGAACAGCGACTGGGTGATGACCGCCGCTGACATCCGCATTCCTGCCGAGACCAAGGAATTCGCCATCAACACGGCCAACACCCGCCACTGGGCGGCGCCAGTCAGCCGCTATGTGGAGGAATGCCTGGCCGGCGTCGAAGGGCCCCGCGGCAAGGACTTCAACATGCGCTGGGTCGCCTCCATGGTGGCCGACGTCCACCGCGTGATGAGCCGCGGCGGCGTCTTCATGTACCCCTGGGACAAGCGCGAGCCCGACCGGCCGGGCAAGCTGCGCCTGATGTATGAGGCCAATCCCATGGCGCTCTTGGTGGAGCAGGCCGGCGGCGCGTCCTTCGACGGCCAGGGCGAGACCCTCGACGCAGCCGTTACGGGCCTGCACCAGCGGGCCTCGGTCATGCTGGGCTCCGCCGCCGAGATCGCCCGCCTGCGCGACTACCACCGCGCCTGACTGCGGCGTCAGGGCGACCGGGCGTCGCAGGCCATTACGGTTAACAGTTGCTTAGAGGCGGGGCCCTAGCCTTGCCCGGACCGCACCTGCGCCGGAGCCCTGCTGTGACCGCCCCGCCCCTAGTCAGAGAGCTGAAGGGCCTGCTGCCCGCGCCGCTCGTGGCGGAGGCGCTGGAGACCTTCATGGACATGTTGCGGGCCGCGGGCGCAATGGCTGATCCAAAGGCGGATGTGGACGCCCTGGTCGACGCCCTGCGGGCCGCTGACCGTCCGGCCCTCGGCCAGGTCTATGACGCCATGCGCGAGACCGACATCTTCCGCCGGATCGTCACCGCCGAGCCCCTGCGGGCCGCCGCCCAGGCCATGACCGGCGCAGTCCGCCTGCACAGCCCCTTCCAGCATGCGGTATTCCGCATGGACCTGGCGGGTGAACCCTGGCGCGGCTTCGACTGGCACCAGGACTATCCCTACAACATGCTCTGCGACCGCTCCGTCACCGCCTGGACGCCACTGACCCCCTCAGGCGCGATCAATGGTGGGGTGGACGTGGTCGAGACCGCCACACCACACCTCTATCCGGTCGACGTCCGCCTCAAGCGCGACGCCGAGGGCCGGCCCCTGGGCGGGCGCGACGCCTTCATCGCCGCTGATTTCCACGCCGCCTTCGAGGCCCAGAGCCGCAAGCCTGAGCTGCAGCCCGGCGACGTGTTGATGTTCCACAACACCGTGCCCCACCGGTCGGGCTACAATCCCGGCCCGCGGCACCGCTATTCCATCCAGGTCCGGTTCGGCGATCTGCTGGCGCCCGAGGTCATCGCGCGCGGCTGGCGCAATCGCCGGGCCGACGGGTTCGAGGCCTTCGCCGCCCTGCATCCGGACCTGATCGCCTCTGAGGAACGCCCATGAGCTCCGCCCCCAAGATCCCGGCAGACGAAACCCTGCGCGGCCTGCTGAAGGCCCATCTGGACGATCACGACCTGATCGCCAATCTGGCCTCCTTCGGCCGGCGGATGCATTTCATGAAGGCCTTCGCCCACTACGAGGTCTTCAAGCTGATCGAGGACATGCCCGGCGATATCGTCGAGTGCGGGGTCTATAAGGGCGCGTCCCTGCTGACCTTCGCCCGCTTCCTGGAGACCTTCAGCCCCGGGGACCGCACCCGCAAGGTGCTGGGCTTTGACCACTTCAAGGGGCTGGCCGACCGCTCGGAGAAGGATGGCCTGGACGCGCGGGTGGGCAACACCGCCGAGGGCTGGAACCCGGCCCAGTTTCGCGACACCCTGTTTTCCCTGGTCGACGCCTTCAACGCCGACTCCTTCGTCCCTCAGCGTCCGCGGGTGGAGCTGATCGACGGGGATGTCCGCCAGACCGCACACGCCTATGTGGCCGAGCATCCGGGCCTGCGCATCGCGCTCCTGCACCTGGACATGGACCTCTATGAGCCGACGCTTGAGGCGCTCAAGGCCTTCTGGCCGCGCATCCTCACTGGCGGGGTGGTCCTGCTGGACGAATACGCCATCCGCGAATGGCCCGGCGAAAGCGAGGCCCTGGAGGAATTCTTCGACGGCGCGCCGCCCCGGATCGAGAAATTCGGCTGGGCCTCGGCCCCAGGCGGCTTTTTCATCAAGGAATAGGCCCCGATCCCACCGGCGGCGGCGCCTTGCGGCCGCAATGAGGGCTACCCTGCGCGCACAGGAGCCCGCCATTGATTCTCGCCCTACTTCAGGCCCGCCTCAGTTCGACCCGACTGCCTGGCAAGGTGCTGCTGCCGCTCGCCGGCGCGCCCATGTTGCTGCGTCAGATCGAGCGGGTAGGCCGCGCCCGCCGCATTGATCAGATCGTCGTGGCCACCAGCCTGGACCCCAGCGACGATGCCCTGGTCCAGACTCTGGAAGAGGCCGGCGTCGCGGTCCATCGCGGCCCCCTGGCCGATGTCCTGGCCCGCTTCGTCAGCGCCCTGGATGTCTGGCCCGCTGACCATGTGGTGCGGCTCACCGGCGACTGCCCTCTGATCGATGCTGAGGTGATCGACGCCACCATCGAGCTGCACCTGGCGCAGGCCGCCGACTACACCCACAACCGCTATGACCCCTCGGGCTATCCCAAGGGTCAGGACGTGGAGGTGATTTCCGCCGCCGCCCTGCGCCGCACGGCCGCCGAAGACCACAGCCCTGAGGCCCGCGAGCACGTCACCTGGGCGGTGCGCAATGCTCCGGACCAATATCGAGTCGCCCGTTTGGATCCCCCGGTGGACGAGGGCCAGGTGCGCTGGACCGTCGACACCCCCGACGACTATGAGTTCGTCCGCAGGGTCTATGAGGGGCTCTACCCGGCCAATCCGGCCTTTTCCTCCGACGATGCGCGCGCCTTTGTACGGGCCCGTCCGGAGCTGATCACCTTTGGCGGAGCGCCGCGCATATGACCCCTCGGGTTCTCTTCATCGCCAATGCCGGTCCAGACGTCGGGGGCGGTCATGTCATGCGCAGCCTCACCCTGGCCGCGGCCCTCGCCGAGCGCGGCGCCCGGGTGGAGTTCATGGCCGACGCCCATGTAGAGGCGGTCCTGGCGGCCTATGCCCCAGATCTGCCCCGACGGGCGGTGGGCGCCATGTCTCCGGAGATCCTCGCCGATCTCACAGGGCGCCAGGCCTTCGAGGCGGTGGTGTTCGACCACTATAGCCTGGGTCGCGTCGAGCATGAGGCGATCGCCGACGGCCGTCCGGCCCTGGTCATCGACGACCTGGCCAACCGCCCCCTGGGCGGCGCCCTGGTGCTGGACTCCGGTCCAGCACGCACCGAGGCCGACTATCGCGGCCTGACCAGCGGCGCGCGCCTGCTGCTGGGGCCCAAATATGCGCCGGTGCGGCCCGCCTTCGCAGCCCTGCGCAACACAGCCCTGGCCAGACGCCAGGGGACGCCCCGGCGCATCCTGGTCTCCATGGGCCTGACCGATCTGAACGGTATCACCGGCAAGGTGGTGGAGCAGCTGCGCCGCCGATACGGCGAAACCGCCCTCGACGTGGTGGTCGGCGCCG
>Ga0209347_1000939_pt1 | contig 57677 bp, 55 predicted proteins | sample AutmiccommuBRH23_FD_187382 | JGI IMG/M metagenome (GOLD analysis project Ga0209347, IMG submission 187382) | Deep subsurface microbial communities from Mt. Terri, Switzerland - Autotrophic microbial communities BRH/23 (SPAdes) (version 2) | ecosystem: Environmental > Aquatic > Deep subsurface >... | reverse complement strand
AGGAAGGCCCCGACACGCTCGTGTCGGGGCCTTCCTCATCGGCCGTATGCCGCTGGGCTCGCTGCCGCGCCCGCCTGCCCTCAGGTGCTGGGCTGGTCCGCGGTCCCCGTGGAGTCGGGCTTGGGTGGCGGTGGCTTCGTCGGCTTCTGGTCGGGGGGTGGCTCGATGGTGATGGTCGGCTTCGGATCGGGCTTGCCCTTGTCCTTCGGCTCGCTCGGGCCCTCGGACGTGTAGATCGTGACGACGCTGCCCTGGGGTGCCCGGGCGAACGGTGACGTGCCGGCGACGAGGCCCTTGGGGATGCTCGACCCCATCGAGCCGCCGACGTCGACGGTGAAGCCAGCCTCCTCGAGGATCTTCGTGGCGTCGGCGACGGTCCGACCGGTGACGCTCGGGATGTCGACGAGCTCGCCGTTGAGGACCTTGTCCGACGGCTCCTTGAACCTCAGGACCGGCTCGCCCTCGAGGGCGCGGTTCATGATGCCCTTCCAGATCGGCGCCGCGATCGACGCGCCGTGCATGACGGGATAGAACTGCCCGCCGATCCGCACGTTCTTCATCAGGCGCTTGTTGCCGTCGTCGGGGGTGCCCACCCAGACGGACGTGACGAGGTTGGGCGTGTAGCCGGCGAACCACGACTCGTTGTTCTTGTCGGACGTACCGGTCTTGCCGGCCGACTCTCGCCCGTCGAGCTGGTTGCGCACGCCCGAGCCGTTGGTCATGTTGTACTCGAGGAACTTGTCGGTCCCGCGGACGTAGTCGGCCTTCGCGACCTGATCGCACTTGGTCTTCGGCGCCGCGAGGGTCTTGGAGCCCTGCGTCACCTTGGTGACGACGACCATCGAGCACTTCTTGCCGTCCGCAGCGAGGGTGGCGTAGGCGTGGGCAACGCCCTGCGGCGAGACCTCGGCAGCACCGAGGATGTAGGCCGGCGCGTACTTCGGCACGGGCTGGCCGCTCGCCGTTCGCAGGCCGAGGCGGTTCATCGTGTCCCACACCTTGCAGCCGCCGAGCTGCTGGGCGAGGGCAACGAACGCGGTGTTGGTCGACAAGGCCGTCGCCTTCATCAGGGAGATCGACCCCCCCTTGAACGGGGTGTCGTTGAGGACCTTCCACTCGGTCCCGGGCCCGCAGCCCTTTGCGAACTCGCTCGGCTGGTACGTGGCCGGCTTGTCACCCGCGGCCTTGGCCTTGACGCTGGCCTTGGTGCTCATCCCGGACTCCATCGCGGTCAGCAGGGAGAACGCCTTGGCCGTGGAGCCGAACTGGAAGCCCCCGGACCCGCCCCACCGCTTGTCGAGCGCCCACGACACGCCAGTCTTCCCGCGGCTCTGCTTGCCCACGGTGTACTTCGTGTTCTGGGCGAAGGCGAGGACGCGGCCCGTCCCGGGCTCGGTGACGTACGCCGCCGCGCCGACGCCGGACGGGTCACCGATGGGGACCTTGCGGGTGACCTCCTCCTGGACGATCCTCTGGATCTTCGGGTCGAGGGTCGTCTGCACCGTGATGCCGCCGGTGCGGAGCAGCCGCCGCCGCGCCTCGACCGTCTTGCCGAGCTCCGGCATGGTCTCGACGTAGTTGATGACGAACTCGCACCAGTACGGGTACGGCGAGGCGAGGCAGGTGCTCTTCGGCTGCGAGACCTTGAGGTCCTGCTTGAGCGTGCGCTTCTTGGCGTCGGTCCACTGCTTGTCGGAGATCCTGCCGAGCTCGTGCATCCGGTCGAGGACGACGTTGCGCCGCGCGACGGCGCGCTCCGGGTAGTTCACCGGATCGGTCGTGCCGGGGTTCTGCGTCAGACCCGCGAGGAGTGCCGCCTGCGACAGGCTGAGCTTGCTGGCCGGGATCGAGAAGTAGTGGCGGGAGGCGGCCTCGACGCCGTAGGCCTGGTCGCCGTAGTAGACGAGGTTGAGGTAGCCCTGGAGGATCTCGTCCTTCGTCATCTTCTTCTCGAGGGTGATGGCGTACTTCAGCTCCTTGAGCTTGCGCATGTAGTCCTTGCGGACCGCGGCCTGCGCCGCCGCCTTGTCGCCCTGGTTGAGCGCGGAGTACTGGAGCGAGATCTTGACGTACTGCTGCGTCAGGGAGGATGCGCCGGAGGTGGTCTGACCGGTGCGGAGGTTGGCGATCGCAGCCCGGACGACGCCCTGCAGGTCGAAGCCGCCGTGATCGTAGAAGCGGTGGTCCTCGATGGCGACCTGCGCCTCGCGCATGATCGGTGCGACGTTCTTCAGCGGCACGATGATGCGGTTCTGCTCCGCCGGGGTCGCGATGACCCTCCCGTCCGCGGCGAGGATGCGCGACTGCTGGCTCAGCGGGTCGGTCTTGAACTCGCCCGGCAGCTCGTTGAAGATGTCGACGCCGCTGCGGGCGATGGCGCCGGTCGCACCGACCGCAGGCATGAAGAGGCCGGCCGCGAGGAGGCCGAGCACCAGGGCTGCCGCGAGGAACGCGCCGAGCAGGCTGATGACGCCGCCGATGGACGTGGTGCGGGAGGACGACATGGGGCCAAGGGTAACCGCTGGCCCTGTGGTATCAGGCGCCGCCGCCGGCGACTCTGAGGTGCGTCCCGGTTGATCACTGCTGGTCAGCGGTGGTCGGGCGGTGACTAGTCACCGACGGGCACAAATGATGCATTCGGCCTATGTCCCCGTTCGGGGTATCGCTCGTAATGTCTCATTTGGGCCGAAGGGGGCTCGGTCAGGACCGGTGGGACGGTCTTGGTCCACCCCGGTGTCGTGGGAGGTGCCGGGCGGGGAGGGGTAGAACAGAATGAGTGTCGCCACCATTTCGACAACATGGTTCGACGAGTGGGCCAGCCAGGCGGCGTGTACGGGTAAGGACCCGGACGCGCTCTTCGTCCGAGGCAAGGCCCAGCACGAGGCGAAAGCGGTCTGCAAGACCTGCCCCGTGCTGGCGCAGTGCCTCGCTGAGGCTCTCGACAACCGGACCGAGTTCGGCGTCTGGGGTGGGATGACCGAGCGCGAGCGGCGCGCACTGCTCCGCAAGCGGCCGGACATCACATCGTGGAAGCTCGCACTGCGGGCCGGCATGGAAGCCCAGGCCAAGTCCGCCTGAGCGGCAACGGCAGGGCCGGTCAGCCGGTCCGCCACGGCAACACCACAGAAAAGACCACTTGCTGGGTCGTGAGGCGGGGCTCACGGCCCAGCAAGCGCGTTCCCGACCTCTCGGAGACTCTCGAGGTCGTGGACGTCCCGGTTCAGTGCGGGGACCTGGACGACGGGCACGTCCGGGTGCGAGCGGGAGAACCGTTCGGCCAGCTCGCGTTGGCGCTGCGCGATGGTGACCACGGCAGCGTGCAGGCGCAGCAGCCCAGCCGCGTTCTCGGCCGACTTCGGCCCACCGCGGTCCTCGAGCGCCTCGGCGACGGCCAGCGCGCGGGAGGGCGTCAGCGCCCCAGCCGACACCCGACCCATGCGGTTGACGACGAGCCCGCTCAGCGGCATACGGTCCGCTTGGAGCCGGTCGACGAAGTACGACGCCTCGCGGAGGGCGTCGCGCTCGGGGGCGGCGACGACGAGGAACGACGTGCCCGCGCGGGACAGCAGCCGGTAGGTCTCGTCGGCGCGCTCGCGGAAGCCGCCGAACATCGTGTCGAGCGCCGCGACGAACGTCTGGACGTCGGTGAGGAACTGTCCACCGAGGATCTTCGTCATCGTGCTGCTCACGAGCTGCACGCCGAGGCCGAAGACCTTCACCCCGGCGCGGCCGCTCGCCTTGGCCGGGGCGCTGAGCAACCGGATGAACCGTCCGTCGAGGAAGCTGCCGAGCCGGTTCGGGGCGTCGAGGAAGTCGAGGGCCGAGCGGGACGGCGGGGTGTCGACGATGATGAGGTCCCACCCGTCCGGGGATGAGCCGGCCGCGGCCTTGAGCTGGCCGAGCTTCTCCATCGCCATGTACTCCTGCGTACCGGCGAACGACGAGCTGACCGCCTGGTAGAACGGGTTGGCGAGGATCTGCTCGGCCTTGCCGGGGTCGGCGTGAGCGAGGACCACCTCGTCGAAGGTCCGCTTCATGTCGAGCATCATCGCGTCGAGGCTGCCGCCCGCGGACGCGTCGAAACCGACGACGGGCCGCGGCGTGTTGTCGAGCTCGCTCAGCCCCAGGGCCTGGGCGAGCCGGCGCGCGGGGTCGATCGTCAGCACGACGACCCGCCGCCCGGCCTCCGCGGCCCGCAGCCCGAGTGCGGCCGCGGTCGTCGTCTTGCCGACCCCACCGGCACCGCAGCAGACGACGACCTCGACCGACCGGTCGGCGATCATCGCGTCGATGTCGAGGCGCGGGGCGGCCTGGGCAGCCCGGACGTGTGCCGGCGAGTGGGCCGGGGTGTGCGGGGTCTGGGTCATCGCGCCAGTCCCACCTCCTCGAGCTCGTCGAGCAGGATGTCGGCGAGCTCGCGGACCGAGCCGGAGTCGACGCCCTCGGGCAGCGCCGGGAGGATCACCAGCGGGAGGCCGGTCTCCTCGAGGAGCGCGAGCTGCTCGGTCTCGAGGTCGACCCGGTGCGCGTGGTCGTAGGCCTCCTCGAGCAGCCCGTCGACGAGCTCGGGGGTGGCCGTGACTCCGGCGTCGGCGAGCTGGCTGCTGATGGACGGCTTGTGCAGCCTTCCGGTGCGGGCCTGCTCGAGCGCCACGTCGTCGAGGAGGGGGTCGCGGACCATGTTGACGAAGATGAGACCGACGCGCAGGTCCTTGGAGCGCAGCTCCCGGACCGCCTCGAGGGTCTCCTGCACCGGCATCTCCTCGAGCAGGGTGACGATGTGCACGAGGGTCTGCTCGCTCTCGAGCAGGTCGGTGATCGACTCGGCCTGGCTGTGGATCGGGCCGACGCGGGCGAGGTCGGCGACCTCCGAGTTGACGCTGAGGAAGCGTCCGATGCGTCCCGTGGGCGGGGCGTCCATGACGATCGCGTCGTATGCCGCTGGGCTCGCTCCTCGGTGCCGGCCGTCCCTCCGGCGTCGGTTGGCTTCGTAGAGCCTGCCGATGAGCAGGACGTCCCGGACGCCGGGTGCGATGGTCGTGGCGAAGTCGATGGCCCCGAACTTCTCGAGGAGCTTGCCGGCGCGGCCGAGCTTGTAGAACAGCTGGAGGTACTCGAGGAGCGCCGCCTTGGCGTCGACGGAGAGGCCGAGGATCTCGCCGCCGGAGCTGGTCCGGGCGATCCGCGTCTCGTCGGTCCCCAGCGGTGGGACGTCGAAGGTCTGGCTGATCCCCTGACGCCCCTCGACCTCGGCGAGCAGGACGCGTCTGGGGGTGCCGGACCCCGAGGCGAGGGCCAGCGCGAGGGCCGAGGCGGCGGTCGTCTTGCCGGTGCCGCCCTTGCCGGTGACGACGTGCAGGCGGGCGCGCTGCCACTCGGGCGCGCCGATCGCGTGGGCATCCGTCACACGGGCACTCTACGGCGCGCCCCGTGCCATCACGGGTTGATGCCACATCGGGAACCCCGGGGGTGCCGTTCTGGCATCAACCCGTTGTCCCCATCCTCTGGGCCTCGGTGCTGATGTCCACTGCGCTGCGTCGACGGGTGGCGCTGAGCCCCCGCCGCCCCGAGAGTGCCGTGGTGGACGAGAGAGTGGTGCTCGACAAGGCGCAGGGGGTCGCTGCCGACCGGGGCGGCGTGGCCTCGCGTGCCCTGCTGGCCGACGTCGGGGTGCACCGGCACCACATCCGCCAGGAGGTGCTCCGAGGGCGCTGGGCTCTGCACGGCCGGCACACCGTCGCCGTCCACACCCGCGTGCTGACGCAGGAGGAGCTGTTCTGGCGAGCCGTTTGGGAGGTCAGCGCATCCGGTGCGGCCCTCGACGGGGTCAGTGCGTTGATCGGTGCGGGGCTCAGGGGGTTCGACGAGGAAGCGGTGCACGTGTCGGTGGTGCACAACCGGCGATCAGCGAAGGCGCCTGGCGTGCGGGTGCACCACCTCCCGCGGCGGTGCTCGGACGAAGTGATCGGTGCGGGGGTGCCGCGCGTGCGGCCGGCCCTGGCAGCCATCAGGGCCGCGCACTGGGCGGTCTCTGATCGCCAAGCTGCCCTCATCCTCGCCATGACGGTGCAGCAGCGGTTGTGCTCGTCGGCCCAGCTGCTGGCGGCTGTCGAGGTGATCCGGGGCCGTCGCCGGCGAGCCCTGGTCAAGGGTGTGGTCCTCGACGTCGCGGGAGGCGCCCAGTCCCTCGGCGAGCTGGACTTCGCCGGGATGTGCCGTCGACACGGCCTCCCGGAGCCCGATCGCCAGGTGATCCGAGAGGATCCGACGGGGCGCCGCTACCTCGATTGCCGCTGGAGATGCGGGCTCGTCGCCGAGATCGACGGTGCGGGTCACCGTTGGGGTCTGGCCGTCACCGACGACAACCTGCGCCTCAACGAGGGCGTCGTCGGTGGCGAGCAGGTGCTGCGCTTCGACACCCTCGGGTTGCGGCTTCGAGAGGGACCGTTCATGACGCAGCTCCGCGCTGGGCTGCACGCGCTCGGGGAGCCGGGTGTCGAGGCCCCCTCGGGTTGATGCCACAACGGGAACCCCGGGGTCACCGCTGTGGCATCAAACCAGACCGTCCAGGGTGACCAGGACGTGCGGCCAGGCCGGGCTCTGCGGGTCGATCAGGCTGTAGTGGCCGGCGCCGGGGACCACGTCGAGCGTCACGTCGGCCCCGAGACGGCGCGCCTCGCGGACGTAGGCGTCGGTCACGGACACCGGCACCTCGTGGTCGAGCTCACCGTGCACGAGCCGGACCGGGACGCGGGGCGGCAGGCCCCGCACCGGATCCGCTGCCCGCCACGCCTCGGGCGCCGAGTCCGGACTGCCGAGGAGGTCCCGCACGGCGTCGCTGCCGAGGTGCAGGGCATCGGTGGCCCCGAGGTCGACGCACCCGGCGAGCACGACGACCCCGGCGAGACGGTCGGCCCACGGCTGGCCCGCTGCCCAGGCGACGAGGTGCCCACCCGCCGAATGGCCCACGAGGACGAGCGGTGCGGGCAGGTCCCGGTCACCGGCGACGGCGGCGACCACGGCCCTGATGTCGTCGAAGGTCCCGGGCCAGCCACCGCCCGGCATCCCCGCCCGCCGGTACTCGACGACCGCCACGTGCCAGCCGGCCGCGGCCAGCCCCGCAGCCTGCGCCGCCGCGTGCGTCCGGTCGTACGCCGCCCGCCAGAACCCGCCGTGCACGACCAGCACCGTCCCGCGAGGGGCGCCGGGGCCGCTCGGTCCGGCAGGGCGGGAGGACGGGAACCGCACGTCGTAGACCTGGGCGGGCTCAGCGGCATACGGCCTGGTGTCGTCCGGTGGGGGTGCCGCCCTCCCGAGGACGCCCTCGTCGTGCGGGTCCATGCCGTCATCGTGCCAGCGACCGCATGGGTAGGGTGACGAGCATGACCACGTGGGAGTACCTGACCGCCCCTCTGCTGATCCACAACACGAAGCAGATCCTCGACAACTTCGGCGCCGACGGGTGGGAGCTCGTCCAGGTCGTCCCCGGCCCGGACGGCACCAGCCTCGTCGCCTACTTCAAGCGCCCGAAGGGAGCCTGAGCATGGCCACCGTGGAGGAGCGCCTCGCCGAGCTCGGACTCACCGTGCCCGAGGTCGTCCCGCCGGTCGCCGCCTATGTGCCGGCGCTGCGCAACGGGAACCTCGTCTTCACCTCCGGGCAGCTGCCGATGAAGGACGGCGCGATGTCGGCCACCGGCAAGGTCGGGTCCGCTGACGGTCCCGATGCCGACGCCGCCAAGGAGCTCGCCGCCCTGTGCGCGCTCAACGCCATCGCCGCGATCAAGTCCGTCGTCGGCGACCTCGAGAAGGTCACCCAGGTGGTCAAGGTCGTCGGCTTCGTCGCGAGCGACCCGTCGTTCACCGGGCAGCCGGGCGTCATCAACGGCGCGAGCGAGCTGCTCGGCGCGGCGTTCGGCGAGCGCGGCAAGCACGCCCGCAGCGCCGTCGGTGTCGCCGCCCTCCCGCTCGACGCGGCGGTCGAGGTCGAGGTCGTCGTCGCCGTCGCGGACTGAGGGCATGACCCCGCCCCGGGACTTCCCCCTGACGCAGGTCCGCGGCCTGGGCGACGTCGCCCTGCGCTGGCTGCGCGGCGAGCGGTGGGACGAGGCGGCCCCGCGGCAGGCGAGCACCGTCATGCTCGTGCGTGACGGTGAGCGGGGCACCGAGGTCTTCATGCTCAAGCGGGTGTCGCAGATGGCGTTCGCGCCGAGCATGCACGTCTTCCCGGGCGGCGGCGTCGACCCGCGCGACGGGGACGCCGGGCTGCCGTGGGCCGGTCCATCGCCGGCCGAGTGGGCGAGCCGTCTGGGGTGCACCGCGGCCGAGGCGCAGATGTTCGTCGCAGCCGCGGTCCGTGAGGTCTTCGAGGAGGTCGGCGTCCTGCTGGCCGGGCCGTCTCCGAGCAGTCCCCTCGTCGACCCCCACGACGGGAGCTGGGCGGGGGTGCGCGACGGGCTGGTCTCGCGTGACCTCTCGCTGGCCGGGGTGCTGCGAGAGCGTGACCTCGTGCTCCGCTCGGACCTCATCGTCGCGAAGGCGCACTGGCTGACGCCGGCGTTCGAGCCGCGGCGGTTCGACACGTGGTTCTTCGCCGCGGTGATGCCGGAGCACCAGGTCGCCGACGGTGAGACGAGCGAGGCCGAGACCGCGGAGTGGGTCCTCCCGCAGGAGCTCCTCGAGGCGTATGCCGCTGGGCTCGCCTCCCTGCTCCCGCCGACGGTCATGTGCGTGGAGGAGATCGCAGACGCGCCCAGTGCGGTGGCGTTCGTCCGGCACAGCGACGACCTCCCGCTCATCATGCCGGTGGTCGTCGACACGCCCGAGGGGCCGGCGATGCGGATCGACGTCTGACCGGACAGGCGGCGACCGGGACGAGGGTGATGGAGGTGGCGGCGTGAAGGGTGCTGACGCGGACCCGGCGTGGACCGGTGGACCGATGACCGCTCGGGCGGCGTGCGTGCTCTGCCCGAACCCGTCGCCGATGACTCTCGACGGGACGAACACGTGGGTCGTCGCGGAGCCGGGGTCCACCGAGGCGGTCGTCATCGACCCGGGGCCACTCGACGAGGGGCACCTGGCCCGGGTCGTCTCCGAGGTCGAGCAGGCGGACCGGCGGGTGGTGCTGACGTTGCTGACGCACGGGCACCTCGACCACGCGGAGTCGGCCGAGCGGTTCCACGAGCTGACCGGTGCGCCCGTGCGGGCGTTCGGCCGCGGCCACGACGACGTGGCGCCCGGCGAGGTGATCCGCGTCGGGGGCCTCGAGATCGTCGCCGTCGCGACACCCGGGCACACGAGCGACTCCTACTCCTACCTCCTGCCCGCTGACACGGCCCTGCTCACCGGCGACACGATCCTGGGCCGGGGCACGACCGTGGTCGCGTGGCCAGACGGTCACCTCGAGTCCTACCTCGAGTCCCTGCACCGGATCGAGGCGATGACCCGCACCGGCGACGTGGCCCGCATCCTGCCCGGGCACGGCCCCTACGTCGCCGATGCCGCGGCGGCGACGACGTTCTACCTCGCGCACCGCGCCGAGCGCCTCGACCAGGTCCGCGCGGCGCTCGCGGCGGGGGACCGGACAGCCCGAGAGGTGGTCGAGCGGGTCTACGCCGACGTCCCCCGCAACGTGTGGGGCGCGGCCGAGATGTCCGTGCAGGCCCAGCTCGAGTACCTTCGCCAGCAGCCGAGCTGACCCCCTCCCCTGATCGAAAGAGCAGTTCGTCCGCACCGGGACGAAGTGCTCTTTCGATGGGCCTGAGGGACGAAGTGCTCTTTCGATGGCCTGAGGGAGGCGCTTTTGACTACTTGGCGCGGCGCCTGAGGCGCTCGACGTCCTGGAGCAGGACGGCCCGGGCCTCGAGTCGCAGCCAGCCGCGGGACTGGAAGTCGGCGAGCGCCTTGTTGACCGTCTCGCGGGAGGCGCCGACGAGCTGCGCGAGCTCTTCCTGAGTCAGGTCGTGCGCGACGAGGATGCCGCCCTCGACGTGTCGGCCGAACCGCTCGGACAGGTCGATCAGGGCCTTGGCCACGCGGCCGGGCACGTCGGTGAAGACGAGGTCGGCGAGGTGGGCGTTGGTCCGCCGCAGGCGCTGGGCGAGGGCGGCGAGGAGCGACTTGGCGACCTCGGGCCGGCCGGTGAGCAGCCCCGTCAGGGAGTCGTTGCCGAGGCCGAGCAGCTGGGTCTCGGCGACCGCGGTGGCGGTCATCGTGCGAGGGCCCGGGTCGAAGAGGCTGAGCTCGCCGAACATCTCGCCGGGGCCGAGGATGGCGACGAGGTTCTCGCGGCCGTCGGCGCTCGTGCGACCGAGCTTCACCTTGCCTTCGGCGATGACGTAGAGCGTGTCGCCGCGGTCTCCCTCGTGGAAGAGCACGTCGCCGCGCTCCATGCGCGACAGCGTCATCTGCGACTGCAGGGCAGCCGCGGCCTCGTCGTCGAGTGCTTTGAACAGCGGAGCACGCCGCACCACATCTGGGTCCACGGGGGTCAGTCTGCCATGAGACGTATGCCGCTGGGCTCGCTCGCGCCGCCACGGCGAGTTTCGGCGGGGCCGGCGCCGTCGATGATGGGGTGGTCGATGGGCTCGGGTGGTAGGCGCCCCCGGGCTCCAGCACCGGCTCGAGGTCCTGCGCCTCAGGTCCCCCGTGATGACTGGGACTGATGACGCAGCTTCCGCCTCGCAGGTGTTGGGTTGCGCACGGGTCAGGGCCCGTTACTGCTGGTAGGTGCGTCATCCGTCCCCTGTTCCGGCACCTCACCCTCCGAGAAGTGGGTCGTGCGCGCCGTGGGGCCGCGCAGGGAGCGCGAGGGCGGGAGGGCACCCGTGGAAGCGGCTGCGCGGGAGCCAGCTGCGCGGCATACAGTGTCGTCTGTGTCTGCCCGTGCCGTCGTGACCGCCGACGAGAGCCCTGTCGCACGGACCCGACGCGCGCGCAAGATGTACCGGGCGCTCCACGACCGCTACCCGTACGCGCACTGCGAGCTCGACTTCACCACGCCGCTCGAGCTGCTCGTCGCGACGATCCTCTCGGCGCAGACCACGGACGTCGGCGTCAACAAGGTGACCCCGATCGTCTTCGCGAAGTACCGCACCGCGGCGGACTACGCGGCGGCTGACCGGACCGAGCTCGAGACGATCATCCAGCCGACCGGCTTCTTCCGCGCCAAGTCCGACAGCCTGATCAAGCTCGGCCAGGCCCTCGTCGAGCGGTTCGACGGGGAGGTCCCGGGGCGGCTCACGGACCTCGTCACGCTTCCCGGCGTGGGCCGCAAGACCGCCAACGTCGTCCTCGGCAATGCCTTCAACGTCCCGGGCATCACCGTGGACACGCACTTCGGCCGGCTCGTGCGCCGCTTCGGCTGGACTGCCGAGGAGGACCCGGTCAAGGTCGAGCACGCGGTCGGCGCGCTGTTCCTGCGCCGCGACTGGACGATGCTCAGCCACGTCGTCATCTTCCACGGCCGGCGCACCTGCCACGCCAGGAAGCCCGCCTGCGGAGCCTGCCCGGTCGCGCGGTGGTGCCCCAGCTACGGCATCGGCGAGACCGACCCGGAGCGCGCCGCCCGGCTGCTCAAGTTCGAGCTGGCCCCGAGGTGACCGCCCCCCTGGCCCCGGCACCGAGGGGGGCCCGCGTCGTCCACTCCGGAGCGACCGGGGCGATCCCGCCCGGGCCGGCCGGGCTGCCGCGGCCGCGGTGGCTCGACGAGGTGGCCGAGCGGGTGCCGTCCGTGGACGCCCACTGGTTCTCCCGCTTCCAGCCCCCGGAGGAGGGCGGGCGCGAGTCTGCGGTCCTCATGCTCTTCGGGCCGCCACCGGCGGGCGAGGCGTCCGAGGGCGAGCACGTCATCCTCATCGAGCGCTCGCACACCATGCGCACCCAGCCGGCCCAGATCGCGTTCCCCGGAGGCTCGCGCGACCCCGAGGACGAGGACAGCGTCCACACGGCCCTGCGCGAGGCGGAGGAGGAGACCGGCATCGTCCCGGCCGGCGTCGACGTCGTCGACGTCCTGCCGAGCCTCTACCTGCCGCCCGCCAACTTCGTCGTCGCGCCGGTCCTGGGCTGGTGGGCCGAGCCCGCGCCGCTCACGGTCCGTGACCCGGCCGAGGTCCAGGAGGTGCTCTCCGTCCCGATCTCCCACCTCGTCCACCCGGAGACCCGGTTCACCGTGACCCATCCCAGCGGCTACGTCGGGCCGGCGTTCCAGCTCGACCACCTGCTGCTCTGGGGTTTCACCGCCGGGCTGCTGAGCCGCGTCCTCGACCTGGCCGGGCTCGCCGTCGAGTGGGACGAGGCGCGCCGGCGCCCGCTCCCCGAGATCTACCTCAGGGACCGCCGATGAGCGGAGGCCTCATCCTCGACATCGCGCTCGCCCTCATCCTCGTGGCCTACGGCATCTCGGGATACCGCAACGGCCTGGTGGCCAGCGTCTTCTCCCTGCTCGGCTTCTTCGCCGGGGCGGTCATCGCGATCTGGGCGCTGCCGGTCATGCTCGCAGACCTCGACGCCGTGGCCAACGACTCGCGGCTGCGCGTCCTCGTCCTCATCGTCGGCGTCGTCGTCATCGGCTGGGTCGGGCAGGTCCTCGGCAGCCTGCTCGGCGCGCAGGTGCGTCGCCGGATGGGCCAGCCCGGGGTCCGTCAGGTCGACTCGGTGCTCGGCGCGGCCGTCGTCGTCGTCGCGGCGTCGCTCATCATCTGGTTCCTCGGCGGGTCGCTGCGCACGGCGGGCAACCCGAGCGTCGCCCGGTCGATCTCCGAGTCGCGGGTCCTGCGGGCCGTCAACAGCGTGGTGCCGGAGGACGCGGGCCAGATCTTCGCCGGCTTCCGGGGCTTCCTGTCGAGCCAGGGCTTCCCGCAGGTCTTCGGCGACCTCGTGCCCGAGCCGATCACGCCGGTCGAGGCGCCCGATCCGCGGATCGGCGACTCCGGCGCCATCACCCGGGCCGCCTCCTCGGTCGTCAAGGTGACCACCGCCTCCGAGAGCTGCGGGCGCGGCCAGGAGGGGACCGGCTGGGTGCTGAGCCCCAACCGCATCGTCACCAACGCCCATGTCGTCGCAGGGGCCGACCGGTTGCAGGTGACCAGCCGCGAGCAGACGGTCGCCGGTCGCGTCGTCCTCTTCGACCCCGACCGCGACCTCGCCGTCATCAGCACCGAGGGCCTCGATGCGCCGGCTCTCGAGCTCGGCTCCGACCTGCCCCGCGGGGCGGCCGCCGCCGTGCCGGGCTTCCCGCTCGACGGCCCCTACACCGTCGTCGCCGCCCGCGTCCGACAGGTCCTCGACGCGCGGGGTCGCGACATCTACGGCGACGACCCCGTCGTCCGGGAGATCTACTCGCTCTACACGCGCGTCCAGCCCGGAAACTCCGGGGGTCCGCTGCTCGACGCGAACGGTCGGGTCGCCGGCGTCATCTTCGCCAAGTCCCTCGACGACGACAACACGGGGTACGCGCTGACGCTCGACGAGGCGATGCCGGTCCTCGACGCGGCGCTGCAGGCCGACCGAGCGGTCGGCACCGGGGCCTGCATCCCGGGCTGACCCGCCACCGGCGCGCCGCGCGATCGCGCTGGGAGCCAGCCCAGCGGCATACGAAAAATGGGGTATGCCGCTGGGCTCGCTTCCCGGGGCAGCCGCGACTATGACACTGACCCGTCAGACGAGTCAGTGTCGTAGTCGCGGCTCCACGACTTCAGTGGGCCTTGACCGCGAGGACCGGACAGTCGGCGTCGAGGAGGAGGCGCTGCGCCGTCGACCCGAGCAACAGCTTGCCCACGGGAGTGCGGGGGCGCAGGCCGATGACGAGCATCCGCGCATCGACTTCCCCGATGATCCGGAGGATGGCGTCGGCCGGGTCGGTCCCGTGCTCGACGCGGCGCACTTCGTGCGGAACGCCGGACTCGGTCAGCTCGGCGTCGAGCCGGCTCAGCTCGGTCGAGGCGGCGCGGTGGGCGTCCACGAGCTTGTCGTCCCGCGACATGTTGACGACGAGGAGGGAGTCGCCGTGCGCGCGGGCCTCGGTGATGGCCGCGGTGACCGCCGCCTCGCCCTGGGTGGTCGGGATGTAGCCGACGACGATCGTCATGCGGAGGCCTCCGTGGGGGTGTGGTCGCGGTCGGACGGCCGCTTGCCCGGCAGCAGCCGGCCGATGAGGGGCCAGAGGATGACGCCGGCGATGATCGCGTAGCAGACCCAGGCGACCGGCCCGCCGATGAGGCCGCTCAGGTCGCCGCCGGAGAGCTGGAGCGAACGGCGGCCGTGCTTCTCCGCGAGCGGGCCGAGGATGACGCCGATGATGAGCGGCAGCACCGGGAGCCCGAAGCGACGCAGGGCGAAGCCGACGAGGCCCAGCGCGAGGAGGAGGAACAGGTCGAACGGCTGGGCGTTGACGGCGTAGGCGCCCATGGTGGCGAAGAAGAGGATGCCGGCGTAGAGGTACGGCCGGGGGATCTGGAGCAGCTTCGCCCAGGTCGGCGCCAGAGGCAGGTTGAGCAGGAGCAGCATCGTGTTGCCGACGAAGAGGCTCGCGACGAGGGTCCAGACGAGGACCGGCTGCTTGTCGATGAGGAAGGGGCCGGGCTCGAAGCCCCAGCCCTGGAGGGCGGAGAGCATGATGGCCGCGGTCGCGTTGGTGGGCAGGCCGATCGCCAGGAGGGGGACGAGCGTGCCGGCGGCCGACGCGTTGTTCGCGGCCTCGGGTCCGGCGACGCCCTCGATGGCGCCGTGGCCGAACTCCTCGGGGTGCTTGGCGAGGCGGCGCTCGGCGAGGTAGGACAGGAAGGTCGGCACCTCGGCGCCCCCCGCCGGAATTGCACCGAACGGGAAGCCGAGGGCGGTGCCGCGCAGCCACGGCTTCCACGACCGGGCCCAGTCCTCCCGGCCCATCCACGGTCGGCCGACCGGGATGACCGTCGCGGCCTTGCGACGCAGGTGGGCCGCCACCCATAGGGCCTCGCCGACGGCGAAGATGCCGACGGCGACGACGACGACGTCGATCCCGTCCGCGAGCATCGGCTGCCCGAAGGTCAGCCGCTGCTGGCCAGTGACGAAGTCGATCCCGACGACGCCGATGGTCAGGCCGACGAGCAGCGCCGCGAAACCGCGCACCCGCGACGACCCGAGGACGGCGCTCGCCCCGACGAAGGCCACGAGGAGGATGGCGAGCAGCTCCGGCGAGCCGAGGTTGATCGCGAAGGCGACGACCTGCGGCATGACGAGCACGAGCAGGGCGGTGCCGATCGTCCCGGCGACGAAGGAGCCGATCGCGGCGGTGGCCAGGGCCTGCGCCGCCCGGCCCGACTTGGCCATCTTGTTGCCCTCGAGCGCCGTGACGACCGAGGCCGACTCGCCGGGCGTGTTGAGCAGGATCGACGTCGTCGACCCGCCGTACATGCCCCCGTAGAAGATTCCGGCGAACATGATGAGCGCCTGGGTCGGCTCGAGGCCGTAGGTGATGGGGAGGAGCAACGCGACCGTCATGGCCGGCCCGATGCCGGGCAGGACGCCGACGGCGGTGCCGACGGTGACCCCGATGAGCGCGAAGAGCAGGTTCATCGGGGTCAGGACGTGCCCGAACCCCTCGATGAGGTGGTTGAGGTTGTCCATCAGAGGATTCCCTTGAGGATGCCGGCCGGGAGGTTGACGCCGAGGCCGATGGCGAAGCCGTAGAAGGTGGTCAGCGCGAGGGCGATCCCAAAGGCCAGGCCGCGGACGTGGTGCTCGTTGCCGAGGGCGTAGGCGCAGCCCCAGAAGAGGAGGCTGCCGGTGATGACCCAGCCGAGCGGCTGGATGAGCAGGGCGCTCGCGCCGAAGACGACGATGAGGAGGCCGACGGTCTTCCAGTCGGCCCGGCTGCCGAGGTCGACGTCCTCGCCGCCCTCGGCCTGGCCGACTCCACCGCGCCAGACGTCGATGGCGTAGGCGACGGCGGTGATGAGCAGGAGCACGCCGAGGACGATGGGGACCGGCCGCGGACCGAGCGGGTCGTTGCTGCTCGTGACGTGGCGGATGCTCGCGGCGTCGACGAGCAGCAGCACGCCGAGGCCCGCGAGGGCCGCGCACACCCCGTACTGTGCGCGGTCCTCGCGGGGCTTCGCGGCGGCACCGGTGGTGTCCACCTGGGGGTCAGACATGGTCAGCTGACCAGCCCGAGGCTCGTCAGGATCTCGGCGACGGCGGTGTCCTGCTCCTTGAGGAAGGTGCCGAACTCGTCCCCGGTGACGAAGGCGTCGGTCCAGCCGCGCTTCTTCATCTCGTCCTTCCAGGCCTGCGAGTCGTGCATCTTCGTCAGGGCGTCGACCCACACGGCCTGGTCGGCGTCGGAGATCTCCGGCGGAGCCACGATGCCGCGCCAGTTGGTGAAGAGGAAGTCGACGCCGGACTCCTTGAGCGTCGGCACGTCGGGCAGCGCCTCGATGCGCTCCTCGCTCGTCACCGCGAGAACCTTCACCTGGCCGGCCTTGACCTGGTCGAGGAACTCGCCGAAGCCGCTCGCCCCGAAGGCGATCTTGTTGCCGATGATCGCGGGGAGCAGCTCGCCGCCCCCGTCGTAGGAGATGAAGGAGACGGACTTGGGCTCGATGCCGACCGCCTTGGCCAGCCGCATCGGGAGCAGGTGGTCCGGGCCGCCGGGCGACGAGCCGCCGCCGACGTTGACCTTCGACGGGTCCTTTTTCCACGCGTCGATGAGCGAGGTGATGTCCTTGTACGGAGAGTCCTTGGAGACGACGATGGCGCCGGCCTCCTCGATCAGCTTGGCGATCGGCGTCGTGTCGTTGAGGGTGGCCTGGGACTTCTGCGTGTAGGCCGCACCGACGACGCCGAGGCCCATCTGCATGGCGAGCTTGCCGTTGCCCTTCTCGTTGACCGTGCGCTGCAGGCCGACGGTTCCGCCCGCGCCGGGGAGGTTGAAGACCTGGACGGTGCCGGTGATCTGCTCGGTCTCCATCACCTTGGCGACGGTGCGGGCCGTCGTGTCGTAGCCGCCACCGGGGGAGTTGGGGACCATGATCTGCAGGCCGGACGCGGGGGCGGCGTTGCCGCCGGTGGCGCCGCTCGCACCGGCTTTGGTGTTGGTGTCGTCCGCGGTGGCGCCGCACGCCGAGAGCGTGAGGGCTGCCGTGGCGATCCCCGCGGTGAGCAGGGACGCCTTGCGGGCGGTGGGATGTGCTCTCATCGTTGAGGCCTCTTTCGGTTCTGGGGCTGGAACGGCATGATCGTGCCCGCGCCACGAGGCCGTGTCGCTCTTGTGTCATCAATGAAGGTTGAGTTCTTTGTGGTCATGCGTCGACTGCGCCGATTCACGCTCGCCGGGCAGCTCCTGGTCGCCCAGGTGGCGATCCTGCTGACCGTGCTGATCGCGGTCGCGTTCGTCTCGCTCGCGCAGTCGGAGGCGACGTTCACCCGCACCGAGGGTCGGCGCCTCTTCGCCATCGCCGAGCAGCTCGCGAGCCACCCGCTCGTGCGTCAGGAGCTGGCGCCGCCGCAGGTCATCAACGCCCTGCCGACGGTCGTCCAGGGCACCATCACGCAGTACGGCCTGGCACTCGTGTCGGTCGCGGACTCGAGGGGCGTCGTCAAGGACTCGTCGGACCCGACGACGGAGGAGCGGCAGCTGCCGCTCGGGTCAGAGCGGGTGCGCCAGGGTGCGAGCTGGACCGGCCCGATGGAGCTCGCCGGTCGGCGGATGCTCGCGGCCCAGACGCCGGTCCTCTACTCGCCGGGCACGAACGTGCCGGCAGCCGGGGGCCTGTCGCCCGGGACCCGGCTCGGCACCGTCATGGTCGCCGTCGAGATGCCGTCGGTCATCGACCGCCTCCAGGGTGCCTCCTCCTACCTGCTGACCTACCTCGGCCTCGCTCTCGCCCTGGGTGGCCTCGGGTCCTGGCTTCTCGCCCGGCGCCTCAAGCGGCAGACCCTCGGCCTCGAGCCGCACGAGATCACCGGGCTGGCCGAGAGCCGCGAGGCGATGCTGTTCGGCCTCGCCGAGGGGGTGGTCGCCCTGGACACGTCGAACCGGATCACCTTGGTCAACAACGTCGCCCAGCGCCTCCTCGACCTGCCGGAGCGGGCGGTCGGGATGTCCGTGTCGGACCTTGCCATCGGGCCGCGGCTGCGCGAGGTGCTCCTCGGGCAGACCGGCGACGAGCCCGACCAGGTCGTCCTGCGTCGGGGGAGGGTGCTGGTCATGAACCGGATGGAGGTCGCCAAGGACGGCCGGCCGCTCGGCTCCGTGACGACGCTCCGCGACCGCACCGAGCTGGCCGCGCTCGAGCGGGAGATCGGCTCGTTCCGCAGCACGACCGAGCTGCTCCGGGCCCAGGCGCACGAGTTCGCCAACCAGCTGCACACCATCTCCGGGCTGATCCAGCTGGGGGAGTATGACGAGGTCGTCCGGTTCGTCGACTCGGTGAGCCAGCACCGGGCCCAGCTCGACCTGACGGTGGCGCGACGGATCCAGGACACGGCCGTGTCGGCGCTCGTCATGGCCAAGGCGGCCCAGGCGACCGAGCGGCGCGTGGAGCTGCGGGTCTCGGACGACACGGCGCTCGGCCGGATGTCGTCGGTGGACTCCGCCGACCTCGCCGCGGTCGTCGGCAACCTCGTCGACAACGCGGTCGACGCCGCGGCGACGGCCGGCGGCGACGACCGGTGGGTCGAGCTGGCGATCCACCAGGATGCGAGCGCTCCGAGGAGCACGGTGGAGGTGATGGTCTCCGACTCGGGGCCCGGGGTCGCGCCCGAGCTCGTCACCGAGGTCTTCACCCACGGCTTCACGACGAAGGCCGCCGAGGCGGGGGAGCGCGGCATCGGCCTGGCCCTGACTCGGCTCATCTGCCAACGGCGGGGCGGCGAGGTCGAGGTGGAGCGGACCGAGGAGGGGGCCACCTTCATCGCGCGCCTCACGGTCGACTCCCCGGCCCTGCAGGAGTCCCGATGATCAGCGTGCTCGTCGTCGACGACGACTTCATGGTCGCTCGGATCCACCGTGGGTTCGTCTCGCAGACAGAGGGTTTCGAGGTGGTCGGGACGGCGAGCTCAGGCGGGGAGGCGCTGGAGCTGGTGGGTCGGCTCAAACCGGACCTCGTCCTCCTCGACCTCTACCTGCCCGACATCTTCGGCCTCGACGTCGTCACGCGGCTCCGCGCGGCGGGGGAGACCTGCGACGTCCTCGTCATCACCGCGGCCAAGGAGGCCGACTCCGTCCGAGCCGCCGTGCGGCACGGGGTGGTCGGCTATCTGCTCAAGCCGTTCTCGCGCGCCGACCTCGAGCAGCGCCTCATGTCGTATGCCGCTGAGCGCGCTCGCGCTGTCGACGCCGGGGAGCTGACGCAGCAGGAGATCGACGCCGCCTTCGCGTCGGGGGCGGGAGGGCGTCCGGCCGCCGCGTCGCTGCCGAAGGGCCTGTCCGTGGAGACGGCCGAGGCGGTGCTGCGAGCACTCCGCGAGGCCGACGACACGATGTCGGCGACCGAGTGCGCCGAGGCCGTGGGCATCTCCCGTGTGAGCGCCCGGCGCTACCTGGAGCACTTCGTCGCGACGGGGGCGGCCGAGGTGTCGCTGCGGTACGGCGCGACCGGCCGCCCGGAGCGCCGCTACCGCCCCCGCTGACCATCCGCTTCGCCCTCCTTCGCCCGCTTTCGCCCCCTGCCTCGCGGTTCGAGGTATCCATCGACTCCTGGTTGTCGTCTGTTACCTCGAATGACCAGGTTTCGTTTCAACAGGACAGGCGCCTGAGTCGAACGTAGATTTCCTTTATTCCCATCTCGACCGGGATGGGCCGTTCCAAGGGAGTACCCATGCGCAGAACCACACTCGGCAGCGTTGCCGCTGCGGGCCTTTTGCTCGGTGGCCTGGCCGTCGCGCCCACCAGCGCCCAGGCCGTCAACACCTCCGCGGAGGCCGGCGTCATCCCGGGTTCGTACATCGTCGTCCTCGCCGATTCCGCCTCACCGCGGGCCGTCGCCGCGGAGCACGCCCGCACACAGGGCGCCACCGTCGACCACCTCTACCAGTACTCCATCAAGGGCTATGCCGCGCACATGTCCGCGACGGCGGCCGCCCGGGTGGCTCGTGACTCGCGCGTCGTCTCGGTCGTGCCGGACCGCGAGATGTCCATCGACGCACAGACCCTGCCGACGGGGATCAACCGGATCGACGGTGAGCTCAGCTCGACGGTGTCCGGCAACGGTTCCGGTGCCGTCGACGTCGACGTCGCGGTCATCGACACCGGTGTCGACCTCGACCACCCGGACCTCAACGTCGTCGGCGGCACCAACTGCTCGACCGGCCGCAGCTACGACGACGGCAACGGGCACGGCACCCACGTCGCCGGGACGATCGGCGCCAAGGACGACGCCAACGGTGTCGTCGGAGTCGCCCCCGGCGCGCGCATCTGGGCCGTCCGGGTGCTCAACAACCAGGGCAGCGGCTCGTGGTCGTCGATCATCTGCGGTGTCGACTGGGTGACCGCTCGCGCCGGGACCATCGAGGTCGCCAACATGAGCCTCGGTGGCAGCGGCAGCGAGCCAGCCGGCAGTGGCTGCTCGACCGGTGTCGCCCTGCACGACGCGATCTGCCGGTCCGTCGGGGCGGGCGTCACCTACGCGGTTGCCGCTGGGAACTCTGCCGTCGACGCGAAGGGCGCGGTTCCGGCGGCCTACGACGAGGTCATCACCGTGAGTGCGCTCGCCGACTTCGATGGACAGCCGGGTGGACTCGGCGCGGCGACGTGCCGCAGCGACGTCGACGACACGTTCGCGAACTTCTCGAACTACGGGGCCGACGTCGACATCATCGCTCCTGGTGTCTGCATCAACTCGACGTGGAAGGGCGGCGGCTACAACACCATCTCCGGCACGTCGATGGCCTCCCCGCACGTCGCCGGTGCTGCGGCGCTCTACAAGTCAACGCACCCGACGGCCTCACCGTCCGCCGTGCAGACCGCGCTGGTCAACGCGGGCAACCTGAACTGGAACAACGTCGACGACAAGGACAAGATCAAGGAGCCCCTCCTCAACGTCGCCGGCTTCTGATCAGGTAGCTCCACAACGTCGAGTGGCCCCGAACGCACCCAGTGCATTCGGGGCCACTCGACTCCTGCGACAACGTCAGCGGGAGTCAACCAAGTCGCGTGTGCACTTGGCCCCAGACCACCTAGCAACCGGCCTACTCGGAGGGTCCCGTCCGGGTCAGGAAGTCGATCACCGAGTCACCGACCGACCGCATCCCGCTGAGCACCTCGGCGCCCAGCTTGTCGTCGAGCTCTGGCGCCCAGTTGGCGATCGCAGCCCAGGCGACGGTCCGCCCCGCCCACGTCGCCGCCCCGACGTCGGCGCGCACGCCGGGCTCGGTGCCCGTCTGGTTCCAGTACGCCAGCTCCCCGCCGAGCGAGGCGTGGTGCGCAAGCGGGTCCACCCCGAACCGTTCGACGAAGGCAGCCCCGACCATCGACTGGTCGACGTTCGCCGACAGCCAGCCTCGCACCAGCCGGTCCGCCGACCCACCCATCGCCGACCCACGCATGAGGCGCTCGGCGAGCCAGCACAGCTCGAGCGCCGTCCCGGAGGACGCCGACTCGGGGTGGGCCGCCCCTCGCGCCGCCCGCACCCGGTCGTGCAGCCCCGTGCGCATGAGCCCCATCGAGGCCGTGGAGCCGGCGACCCCAGAGAGCCCGACGTGACGGAGCAGCACGTTGGTGGCGAGGTTGTCGCGCACCGCCCCGACGAGCGCGGCCACGTCGACCAGGGGCAGGGCCTCCACCGCCAGCGTCCGCCAGATCCCCGAGCCCCCCGCGACGTCCTCCGGCGTGCGCCGCAGCAGCATTCCCCCGTCGACGGCACCGTCAGCCACCCGCCGAGCCGCCGCGAGCAGCAGGAGGAGCGTGCCGACCGAGCCGGTGCGCAAGGGAACGTGCGCGTGGGGCGAGCTCAGCGGCATACGCCTGCCTTGGATGCGGAGGGCCACCGCCCAGCGAACGTCAGACGACAACGAGAAGTCGAGATCCATTGCTACCGAACGGACTTCAGCCAGCGGAGCAACTCAGCCGACACGGCGTCCGGCGCCTCCTCGGTCAGGAAGTGACCGGCGCGCGGGATCGTCACCGAACGGAAGTCCCCCGCCGCGTACTTCTCGGACCCGCGGATCGAGCTGACCAGGACGCACCCGTCGTCGGCGCCGTGCAGCTCGAGGACGGGCACGTGGATGGCGTGGCGGATCCGCCGCATGAAGAACGGCCCGTCGGGACGCAGCTGCGACCGCCCCAGCCAGCGGTAGTGCTCGGCCGCGGAGTGCGCGACGAACGGGATCATCATCGCGTCGCCGTAGCGCGCGACGTCCTCGGGCGTGGGAAACTCCCCACCTGGCGCGGACCAGTCGCGGAGCAGCCCGCCCACGTAGTCATGCGACCGCGTCATCGCCCGCTCCGGCCCGAACGGCCGCTGCAGCGAGACGATCCACGAGGAGGCGGCCCGCTGCTTCCGGTTGAGCCACGACGCACGCCGCATGACGCGGGGGTGCGGCATCGAGAGCGACGCGACGGCGGTCGTCTCGTCGGGCCGCAGCACCGGCATCGCCCAGGCGACCCAGCCGCCGAGCCCCTGTCCGATGATTGTCGCCCGGGTCTCGCCGAGGGCGCGGATCACCGAGGCCGCGTCGAGCGTCGCCGTGTAGGTGTCGTAGCCGCGGGGTGGCTTGTCGGAGCCGCCGTAACCGCGCAGGTCCATCGCAGCGACCCGGTACCCCGCCTCGGCGAGCGCGACCATCTGGTGGCGCCACGTGTACCAGAACTGCGGGTAGCCGTGGAGCATGAGGACGAGCGGTCCGTCCCCCAGCTCGGCGACGTGGAAGCGCGCGCCGTTCGCAGCGACGTGTCGGTGCTGCCACGGTCCGTCGATCTCGACGAAGGCAGCGTCGACCGGCATGAGTGGAGGGTAGCGGTCGGATCAGGGATTGGTGGTATCGGACCTCGTCCCGTCACTGGCTGCAGTGACGGGCGTGCCCGAGGGGAGCGTCGCGGTCGCCGGCCGGTCCCACTCGGGTCGGGGTGCGGCGGCCACCGTGCCGGGGTTGGCGGTGGCGGCCTTGAGTGCGGCGACCGTCTGCTGGGCCTCGGCGACCGCCTTCTTGGGGGTCGGCTCGACGGTCTTCATCTTGCGGATGCCCGCCATCGCGAGGATGCCGGCGACGAGGAGCATGAGGACGGTGATGATGAGCCACGCCGCCCAGCGGGGGAGCCAGATGTCGAGGACCTCGACGAGCGTGGTGAAGACGAAGTAGACGGCGTAGAAGCCGAGCACGGCCGCAGCGGCGAGGAGCCCCCCGCCCTTCCCGGCCTTCTTCAGCTGGCCGGACACCTCCGCCTTGGCCAGGGCGATCTCCCCTCGGACCAGCGTCGACATGTCCTGGGTCGCGGCGGCGACCAGCTGCCCGAGCGTCCGCTCCTGCCGGGGGTCCGTGCTCATCGGTTCACTCCTCCACGTGATCGGCTGCGCGCGCGGCGCTTGCTCCTGCCACCCTACTGTGCGGTGCACAGGGGTGCTTCGGGCGACGCGCGTGCGGCCGCCCGGTGGGACCCGTACCCACAAGAGGGCCGTATGCCGCTGAGCTCGGTCCGCGCGTCCGTACCGTCGGGCTGCGCTAGCGGCGCGTGAAGTGGCCGGTCAGCGTGGCCGTGGCGAGCGTGTGCGAGCTGACTGCCGTGTTGAACTCGTCGAGCGTGGCGCCCGGAGGGATGTTCGGGGCGGCGATGCCCAGGGCGTGGAGCGTGAAGACGTAGTCGTGCGTGCCCGACGGCGGGAAGGGGCCGGCGTAGGCCCGCACCTGGCGGGTGCCCTCCGGAAGACCGCGGGCGGCGGCGCCCTCCATGAAGGTCGTCGTCGTCGGACGGATGTCGCAGACCATCCAGTGGACGTAGCCCCTGGCGACGGGATGCCAGTCCACGACCGTGAGGGCGAAGGACCGGGTGCCGGCGGGCTCGTCGGTCCACGTGAGGTGCGGGGAGACGTTCTGCGCTCGCTTGCCGCACTTCTCGGGGATCTCCTGGCCCTCAGCGAAGGTGGACGAGGTGAGCTTCATCGGTTCTCCCGGGGTCAGTGGCGGGTCGCCGGGTCGTGGATCGGCGACCATCTCATCTTGGCCCCTCAGCAGTGCGGGGGCCACCTGGCCCTCGGAGCCAAGGGCTCAGGGACGGGGGTCAGGCCAGGGCCCGCACGGCATGGACGGTGGTGATGGCCGCGAAGGGCCGCAGGCCGAGGCGTGCCCACGCCCGCTGGACCCTGACATTGTGCGCCTGGGTCGAGATGATGACGCGCGCGCATGATCGTTCCACGGCCGCCCGGTCGACGGCCTCGAGGAGCGTGCCGTACCAACCCTTGGACTGGTGCCCGGAGACGATGCCGGCGAGGAGGATCTCCAGGTCCTGGCCGGTGGAGTCCTGCGCCAGGGTGGCCACTCCGACGGCCTCGCCGCCATGAGCGAGGATCAGCACGTCGTCGGGGTTCTGTGCCCACGTGTTCGTGGCCCACTCGACGTAGCCCTGCAGCGCGAGCCCGGGGTCGAGGGCCGGGTTGGCGCGGTAGTGGTTGCCGTAGGCGGCGAAGGAGTCCTCCACGATCGCGGTGATGGCGGCGCGGGGGTCCCCGGGGTAGGCGGACGCCGGGGTGCAGGTCAGCTCCGTCTCGGAGCTCGAGGCCCGAGCGGCTCGGTCGTCCATCCGTCCAGCCGGCGACTCCCAGTAGGTGAGGACGTCGGCAGGGATGAGGACCCGGCCGCTGCGCGCAGCCGCCGAGCCGAGGGTGAGGTCGTGGCTCGGCCAGCGCACGATGAGCAGGTCCTCGGGGGCGTCGCGCAGGACCTCGGTCAGCTCGGCCGCCGCGTTGTCGTGGTCCCAGCCGACCGTGACTCGCGCGACGCTGAGACCGAAGCGACGACTGTCCGCCTCGCTCGCCTGATAGGCGATGCCGTGCCCGGTGAGGCTCTCCCAGCTCATTTCGCCGTCGGTCGGAACGCCGTCACGGCCGAGACGACGCGGTCGAGGTCCGACTCGGTGAGGTTGGCGTGGAGCGGGAGCCGGACGAGGCGGTGCGCGCGGTCGTCGGCGACGTCGCACGGGAAGGGGGTGCGGCCGAGGGCCTTGCCCGCCGGCGAGGCGTGCAGCGGCTGGTAGTGGAACGGGGCGACGATGCTCTCGGCAGCGAGGCTCGCAATGAAGGCCTGCTGGTCCTCGTGCGTCGGCAGGAGCAGGTAGTAGAGGTGCGCCGGGTGCTGCCGGCGCTCGGGAACGGTCATCAGGGAGACGCCGTGGTCGGCGGCCCACGCCTTGAGGTCCGTGGCGTACCGGTCCCAGACGGCGTGGCGCTTGCCCTGGATCTCCGAGTAGTGCTCGAACTGCGCCATCAGCACGGCTGCCTGCAGCTCGCTGGGCAGGTAGGAGGAGCCCTGGTCGACCCAGGTGTACTTGTCGACCTGGCCGCGCAGGAACTGCGAGCGGTTGGTGCCCTTCTCGCGGATGATCTCCGCCCGGCTGAGCAGCGACGCGTCGTTGATCAGCAGCGCACCACCCTCGCCGCACGTGAAGTTCTTCGTGTCGTGCCAGCTCTGCGCTCCGAAGCTGCCGAAGGTGCCGAGGTGCTGCCCGTCGTAGTACGCGCCGAGACCATGCGCGTTGTCCTCGACGATGGCGACGTCGTTGGCTGCGGCGAGCTCGGTCAGTCGGTCGAGGTCGGCCGCGACTCCGCCGTAGTGGACGACGAAGATGGCCCTGGTCCGGTCGGTGAGGGCGGCGGCGGTGGCGTCGATGTCGAGGTTGAGGGTCTCGGGGAGGACGTCGACGAAGACCGGAGTGGCGCCCCGCAGGGCGATGGCGGTCGCGGTCGACGGGAAGGTGAACGTCGGGACGATGACCTCGTCGCCGGGGCCCAGGCCGAGCGCGACCGCTGCGAGCTCCAGAGCGTGGGTCCCGCTCGTCGTGAGCAGCGTCGACGTGGCCCCCGTCAGCTCGGTGAGAAAGTCACTGGCCCGCTTGGTGAACTCTCCGTCCCCGTGCCAGACGCTGGACTTCAGAGCCTCAGCGATATAGGGCTCCTCGAGCCCGGTGCGGTATGGCGTGGAGAAGGAGATCTGGCGCACGCCCCGTAGCATCCCACGAACGCTGTGGTTAGCCTAACGACCGTGAATCGCTGGTTGTCGTCCTCGACGCTGTCCTCGACGCTGCGCTGGACACACCAGCCGGCGCGGTATCTCGTCGTCGCCGGGACGACGAGCCTGGTGTATCTCGGGCTGGTCGCAGGGGGCCTCGCGCTCGGGCTGCACTACATCGCGGCCATCCTCGTGGCCCAGGTCATCACGATCTCCTTCGCCTTCCCCGCGTACCGGCACTGGGTCTTCGCCCCGGGCGCCGAGTGGACCAAGGACCTGGCGCGCTTCGTGTCGGTGTGGTCCTCGGGCGCCGTTGCCGGGCTGGTGATGACGCCGCTGCTCGTCGAGCTCGCTGGGTGGCCGCCGATGCTGGCCCAGGTGGTCGCGCTGGTCGTCGTGTCGGTCGGCTCCTACCTCAGCCACCGGTTCTTCACCTTCCGGCACGTCTCGCCCTGAGTGGCGCTGGAGCGGGTGTCGCCGCGGGTGTGCGGGCGGGTGACCGGAGGGTGTGGTGACTGGGCATACTGACGACGTGAAGATCTCGGTCGTCGTCCCCTGTTATCGGTCCCGAGCCACGCTTCCGGAGCTGGTGCGGCGCCTGCACGAGAGCCTCCCGGCCATCGCGGACGCCTTCGAGATCATCCTCGTCGTGGACGGCTCCCCGGACGACACCTATGCCGTCGCCCGCGGCCTCGAGCGCGACAACCCGGCCACGATGCGGACGGTGCTCCTGCGCCGCAACTACGGGCAGCACAACGCCCTGCTCGCCGGGATCATGCGGGCCAAGCACCCGGTCACGGTGACCATGGACGACGACCTCCAGCACCGTCCCGAGGAGGTCGGCACGCTCGTCGCGGCCCTCGACGACCCGCTGGTCGACCTCGCCTACGGCGTGGCTGCCGAGGAGGAGCACGGGTTCACGCGCTCGTTCGCCTCGCGGATCGTCAAGGCGGGGCTGGCGGCGTCGGGGGTGCCCAACGCGAAGGACGTCAGCGCCTTCCGGGCGTTCCGGACTGATCTTCGGGAGGGGTTCGAGCACGTCGCCGATCCGTTTGCGTCGCTCGACGTGCTGCTCAGCTGGACGACGAACTCCGTGCGCCGGGTCACCGTGCAGATGGACGAGCGCGAGACGGGCCGGTCGAACTACTCGTTGCGGGGCCTGGCGCGTCATGCGATGAACATGGTCACGGGCTACGGCACCGCCCCGTTGAAGCTGGTCACCTGGATGGGCCTGCTCACCTCGGTGCTCGGGTTTGCCCTGCTCGTCTCGGTCCTCGTCCGGTACTGGGTCGGCGCAGTGGAGGTCGCCGGCTTCACGACGCTGGCCTCGATGCTCGCGATCCTCAGCGGGGCGCTCATGCTGTCGATCGGCATCCTCGGTGAGTACATCGGCCGATTGCACTTCCGGTCCATGCAGAAGCCCACGTTCCTCGTGAAGGAGGACAGCCACCGGTCGTCGACGTGGGGTGAGGCCAAGCCCGTGGAGCTGCACCCACTTCGGACGGACGTCGGCCCTGACGAGGTCGCCGAGGCTCTCGAGGAGCGCTACCGCCGCCAGTCCTGAGAGCCCTCAGGTGGGATGACTCAGTCCGGGTGACCGGGCGAGGCGTCGTACACGTCGGGGATCCCGTCGCGGTCCGAGTCGCGGAGCTCCTGCTCGTGGATGCGTCGGTAGACGCGGTTGCGGAGCCGCAGGACGACCGCCGCGAGCAGTGAGGCGATCAGGCTGCCGAAGAGGATCGCGAACTTCACGTGCTCGTCCCGCTCCGAGCCGAGCCCGAAGGCGAGGTCGCCGATGAGCAGGCTCACGGTGAAACCGACCCCGGCGAGCATCGACAGGCCGAGCACGTCCGTCCAGGCGAGGCCGCTGTCGAGCTCGGCACGGGTGAACCGCGACATCGCCCACGTGCTGCCGAGGATACCGATCGGCTTGCCGAGCACGAGCCCGACGATGACCCCGAGGGCCGCCGGGTCGGAGAGCGCCGCGGAGAAGCCGCCGCCGATCACGGTGACGCCGGCCGCGAAGAACGCGAAGACGGGCACCGCGAACCCGGCGGAGAACGGCCGGATCTTGTGCTCGATCCGCTCTGCGAGCGAGTGCCGGTCCGGGTCGTCCTCGATCGCCCGGCTCACCGGCACGAGAAGGCCGAGCAGCACACCGGCGACCGTGGCGTGAATGCCGCTGGAGTGCACGAACCCCCACGCGAGAATCCCCGGGATGGCGAGGACGAACGGGTTGGTGATCTTGCGCTGCAGCAGGAACCGCCAAGCCGCGAGCGGGACGATCGCTGCGGCGAGCCAGAGCAGGTTGAGGGACTCCGTGTAGAAGATCGCGATGATCGTGATCGCGATGAGGTCGTCGACGACCGCGAGTGTCAGGAGGAACGATCGGAGCGCGCTCGGCAGGTGGGTGCCGATGACAGCGAGGACCGCGAGCGCGAACGCGATGTCCGTGGCCGTCGGGATCGCCCAACCACGGAGTATGCCGCTGAGCTGGGTCGCGTCGTCACCGCTCGCCACCAGCGTGGCCGTGATGACGAACAGGATCGCAGGGACCGCGACGCCGGCGGCCGCGGCGACGATGGGCAGGGCCGCCTTACGACGGTCGGCGAGATCGCCCGCGACGAACTCGCGCTTCAGCTCGATGCCGGCGACGAGGAAGAAGACTGCGAGGAGCCCGTCGGCAGCCCACTGCCCGAGCGAGAGGTCCAGGTGCAGGGACTGCGGGCCGACCGTGGTGTCCCTCAGCGCCGAGTAGGCGTCCCGCCACGGCGAGTTCGCCCAGATGATGGCCGCCACGGCGGCGATCAGGAGGAGCGCGCCGCCGACGGTCTCCTGCCGCAGGATGTCTGCGACGTAGCGGGTCTCACGCCAGGATCCTCGTCCGAGGAGCCGGCTGGTCGGGCGGGGCGGGAGTGTCATGTCGTCCTCGGGGGCAGATGGGTCATCGGACGCCGACCAGACTTCCCGGCACACCATGGCTCACGCATCATCGGAAGCCGCAGCCATTCTACTGACGCCGTGCGATCTACAGCCTAGGGTGACCAATCGTCGGAAGAGACACGGTTTGGGGAGAGCGGAATGGGTCTGAACCACGGGTTGTCCAGGCGTGATCGGCTGAGCGGCGGATGACCGCTGGCGATGCTGCGCGCGCCCCCGCGCCGGCAGCAGATACAGGCGGTTGCCCAGAGGGCATCGGACCCGCCAGGCCTGGCTCGGATCAGGGAACGCCCGTGGGTGTTGACGCCCAACTGGGGAGGCGCGCACGCCTGACCGAGGCGCTGAGAGACTCCCGAGCACCATTACTTATCTATCTGGCAATGTCGAGCATCACGGCGGTGGTCCTGGCTACAGGCGGTTGGAATCAGGTGGAATTGCCGGGTGATGATACCCGGTTTACAGGCGCGTTTCCCCTGGAAGTTCTTGACCGATACCTGGGAGTCGTCTCGAACTGGGACGGCCGTTGGTACCAGAGAATCGCCACAGAGGGGTACCCGGTCCCGCTCCCTCGGGCTGAGGATGGGACCGTCGTTCAGAATGCGTGGGCTTTCTGGCCCCTGTATCCGGCCCTGGTGCGAGTCGTCATGTCGAGCACGGGCGTCGGATTCGAACCAAGTGCTTGGGTCGTCAGCACATTTTGTGGCGCCCTTGCGATGGTGGTGCTTTACCGGATGGCGGCACCGCGAATGGGGCGATTCGGAGCCGGTGCCTTGGTGGCCTGTTTCCTCGCATTCCCCACGGCGCCGATTCTTCAAGTTGGTTATCCCGAGGGCTTGGCGCTTCTCCTGGTCCTCTGGGCGCTGTGGTCCTTGGACCGCCGGCAATACGGATCCGTGTGCCTGGCGGCCGCAGGTCTCGCCTTGACCAGACCGATCGTTCTTCCCCTAGCCGCTGTGGTCCTGGTGCATGGCGTCAGGCGGTGGAGGGCTCACCTACGTTCCGAGGCCGATTTTTCGAGGGGTGAGCGGCTGCGCGTGATTGGAACGGTCGTCACGTGCACCGCGCTTTTTGGACTATGGCCGCTCGTAGCCGATCTCGTGGTCGGGGAGAGCGGCGTGTACGTCAGTACGCTGTCGGCTTGGCAGGTCAACCAAGGCAGTGTCGGTGTCCTCGGTGGCTGGGTCCCAGATCTCGTGCGTCTCACCCCATTGGGACTTTTCTGCGCTGCCCTAGTCCTGTGGACGATCTATCTTGCGTTAAGGCGTGGGGCGCAGTACTTCCCGTTGGAACTGCGTGTCTGGGCACCGGTCTACTTGGCTTACGTATTCGTAGCCACCCGGCCGAGCCCGAGCATCATCCGCTATTTGATGCTCACCGTCCTATTGGTCTTCCCCTTCCCAGAGGTCGAGCTACGAGGGGTCGCCGGAAGCAAGAGCCGATGGTTGGCGCTATGCGGAGCTCTTTCTGTTGGGTTCCTGCTTCAGTACCTGTGGGTGACGCGGATTTTAACCATCGCTGCGGCCCCAGAGCAGCAGCCGTATCCGTGATGGCGACCAGACGAGGGTCCGCCCGGCTCTCCAGTGCCGCAGCGCAGCGTCGCGTTTGGTTCTTTGCGCTGCTCACGGGGTTCACAATGGCTACCCTGATACGGCTCCGTGGGCCCGTAGACATCGACACGTGGCTGCACTTGCGTATCGGCGAAGAGTTGCGGGGAGGCACCTCGTTTGGTGTGGTCCCGGATCCCCTTGTCGTACTGGCCGATATTCCGTACGTCCCGACCCAATGGCTGTCCCAGATGATCTTCAGCATGGTGCACGACGCTGCCGGCTTGAGGGGAGTGCTCGCCCTGCGGTTGGGCGCTCTGATGTTGCTGATGGCAGTCGTGTGGACGGCCACTCGCCTCGGCGGCGGGCCTGTCGTTGCGGCTGGCGCCACGTTTGTCGCTTTGGTTGCAAGTTCGGCAGCGTGGGCAGAGCGTCCGCAGATCTTCGGGCTGGCTCTCCACGGGGTCGTCGTGTTGGTCTGGGTGAGGGCCAGGCGTAATGACCGCGTCCCGTGGCTGGTCGTTCCCCTACTCTGGCTGTGGGCCTGCCTGCACGGCACCTGGGTGCTCGGTTTGGTGACGGGGGTCGTATTTACGGCGCTGAAGCTGGTTGAGCCAAGGAACAGCAAGCGGCCCGTGAGGTCGCTGCTGGGGTTGAACGCACTCTCCGTGATTGCCATTGCACTGACTCCTTTGGGCCCACGCCTGCTGATCGAACCGATCCACGTTGGTGAGCTGGCGACGGCGGCGGTGCCTGAATGGCAGCCATCCCAGGTGAGCAACCCGCTCATGCTTCTCGTCGTAGGCATGGCACTGGTGGTGCTTTGGCGGGCGACTCGCGAGCGGCAGAACGGTTGGGCCGACGCCCTGCTAGCTGCCGCCGCCGTTGTACTGGCTTTATACACCGTGCGCACCATCGCCTTTGGTGCGGTACTGGTGGCGCCCGCCTTCGCCCATGCCCTGACGCATGCGAGCAGACGGGGCGACAAGTGCTGCTGGCGAGAAGAGAGCACCCCTTGGCTGGTTGCTGCAGGCCTTCTCGCGGTCTTCCCCGGCGCAGTCGTGGGATTTCCCATGCAACCCCCAGTCGGCCAAGCCATTTCCACCCAACTTGAGGCCGTTCCGAGTGGCTCAACCGTAGCCGTCGACCTCTCGGTGTCCGGGTGGTTCTTGTATGCCCACCCGGAACTGAAACCGTTGAGGGATGTCCGCGTCGAGATCTACTCTCCTGGAGTGGTCGCCGACTTCGATTCCTTCCAGAACGCCGGTCCCGAGTGGGAGGACTACGGAGCGGCACATGACGTACGAGCATTCCTGCTGGCCAAGGGCTCGCTCTTGTCGCAGGCGCTTCACGAGAGTGGGCGGTGGAGGGCTGCCGCGATCCAACACGACTACGCGCTGTGGTTGCCTGTCGAAGTCGCAAGAGCCGCACTTCCGCCTGGTGGGGGATGAGCGTGGCGGGTGGACGACGCACAGGTGGCGCGACCGCCGGCTGGGCAACTACGAGCGCCGTCGTGGCCCTCGTAGTTGCTGTCTGGTCGCTGCAGTTGTGGCGATGGCGTCCAGGACTTCCCCTTTCGCTCGAGGGCGATGGGGCGTTCGTCGCCATGCAACTTCGGGACATCTACGACCATGGTTGGTACTGGCGCAACCCTGACCTTGGTTACCCATACGGACAGAATGGTTCGGTGTTTCCCGAGCTGAACGTCTCGCATGTCCTGCTCGTGAAGTTGCTCGGCCTGTTTTCGCCGGATCCCTACACGCCCGGCGTCATCTATTTCGTGGCTGGCTTCCCTCTGGCGGCTCTCACGATGTATTTCTTGGCCTCGACCCAAGGGATCAAGCGTCTACCCGCCACCGTGATCGGCGCGCTCTTCGCTTCCGCGCCGGGTCACCAAGAGCGGTTCGAGCACCTGTGGTTGGCTTCGTACTGGGTCATCCCACTGGGCTTGTGGGTCTCTCTGGAAGTGCTTCGGGGACGGACGCTGCTCCTCCGCCACCAAGATGCTCGCGGAGTCCGATCTGTCTTGACTTCGCGAAACCTCACTCTCTTCGCCTCTTTGACGCTGGTGGGACTCAGCGGGGTGTACTACTCGGCTTTTGTTCTCATTCTGATGACCGTCGCGATGATCGGGCGGCGCTGGATCGCTCGCTCGGCTCTGGGCTGGCTGCCCGGCCTCGGCGCAATCGCGTACCTGCTTGGCGTTGTCCTGATCCCGTTGCTGGTGGCCAAGGTCGGAGCGAGTGGCGAGGCGGTAACAGGTCGATTGCCCGCGACGCGGCACTTCGTCGAGTCCGAGTTGTACGCAGGGAAGTTCATGGATCTCGTCATGCCGTGGACGGGCCACCGAATGGATGGCTTGGCCTATCTGACCTTCGGCTACAACGGCAGAGGCCTGCCTACCGTTGAGACGGCTGCGTTGGGCTTGGTCGCGGTCTTGGGCCTCGGCGGTCTCGTCCTTCATGTCGCCAGAGCAATGTTGGCTTCGCGACCCCTGGACCCCAAGCTGGCACGCTGGGCCGTCCTCGGCGCGGTCTCGTTCGGTTTCTACACGGTCGGCGGGCTGGGCTCCTTTGCCGCGCTGTTCGTGACTCCCCAACTGCGAACATGGTCTCGCCTTTCAGTGATCCTGATGGCCATCGGGCTCCTGGCGACGGGCCACGCCTTGGTGGCGATCGGGAGGTCCGGCGGCCTCTTGCGTGCCACAGTGGTTGCGTCTGCCGTTCTCTCCGTCGGTGTACTGGACCAGACCAACCCGCAACGGGCTCCTGCGTACGGTCAAATCGAGCGACAGTTCGCCCAACTATCGGGATACACCAAAGACCTTCGGGCGGCTGTGGGAAGCGACTGCGCCGTGTTCCAGCTCCCGGTGGTCCAATTCCCCGAGGCGGCGGGGCTCGATCGACTGGGACCGTACGATCAACTTCTGCCCTACCTCACCTCGCATGGCTTGAGTTGGAGTTTCGGGGCGATGAGGGGCACCGCTGCGGGGGATTGGCAGCTTGCGATCGATCCAAGCCAGCCCGGCGAGATGGTGAGGGAACTCTCGGCCCTCGGGTTCTGCGCCATTGAGGTCAACAACAAGGGTTTCGATGGGTCAACCGATGCAAGGCGGGACTTGGAGGCGCATCTCGGGCCTCCTGTTGCAGACACCCCCGAGTCAGACCGGGTCGCCTACAAGTTGCCCGCTCTTGAAAGGTCGGCCGACGCCGCCCGTAGGGCTCTGGGGCCAGTCATCGTCTCGCTCGACGCCTACGCGGTCCGACGAGAGGACGCCGGGCCCACCCAATGGGTTGGGCCGACCTCGGCGCTTCGGGCGGTCAACCTCTCGAAGGCTGATGTCGCGCTGCAACTCTCCATATCAGTGCGTGGGGCTGGTCATGCGGAGAGGGTGCTGCGCGTGGTGCGCGAAAACGGCGAGACAGTGACCCGAGCGACCGTGCCTGGCGGAGGGGAAGCCCAGGTCCAAGTCAATATCATTGCCGCACCAGGGATGAACTATCTGCGAATTCACTTGGGCGGCAAACTAATCCGCATGACCGATCCGGTCATCACCGTTGCTGGTGAGGCGTGGAACCTGCAGGCCACGTCCTTCACGGACGACGTCCGGGCTGTCGTGCTGGCCGATCAGGTCTCAGACGGCGTCGTAGTTCCCTGAGGATCGCATGCGATCCCCATCCTCGTAGGAGGAGCACTTTCACCGATTCCCAAGACCGCCCTACCGACACTGTCGTAGTCTCCACTCGAGCAGGGGGCACATCGGGTGGCCCTGCACGATGTGGGAGGTACCCAGAATGACCAAGCTTGCTGCCAAGCTCCGCACCCTGCACGCGTACGACAAGGGCGCCACGATGGTCGAATACGCGATCATGGTGGCCCTGATCGCTGTGGTCGTCATGCTCGCTGTGGGCCCCTTGGGCGAGGCCATCAGCGGTCTCTTCGACGACGTCTCCGCCAGCCTCTGAGCCATGCGACCGGCCGCCCGTCCTGAGACTGCCGCTCTGCCTAGGCCCACCGTCTACCAGGGTCCGCCCCTCAGTTCGGGCGGCAATCCGCGTCAGTCACCCACGCGAGGGGGTGCAGCCTGACACGTGGGAAGTGGTTCGGCTCGTCAGGGGACACCGGGCCACCATGCTCGCGGATGGGCTCGCCGTTGCCCTCGTGGCGGTGTGGTTCTGCTTGCGGTCAAGCCCTTTGGGTCTGGCCGTTGGCTCCTTCTTCGATGGCCTCGCAGGCTCCTTGTGACCATCGGAGTGGACCGGCTGGAGTTCATGGGCGACCGAGGGCTGATTGAGATCCGGATGAAGAGGCGACGTGCGGCTATCGTTCGTTCGGCAGGAATTTTTTGGGGGGACGACAGGCAAGGGGGTGAATCGCGCATGAGGAGCATGTTCCGGAACTGGGAGCGCGGTGCCGCCATGGTCGAGTTCGCGCTGCTGCTGCCGCTCTTCCTACTCATCATCGGAGGGATCGTGGATGGGGGGAGAGCCTTCTTCCGGCAGATCGAGCTGACCAACGCGGCCCGGGAGGGCGTGCGTGTCGCGGTTATGAGCGAGCCGACTCCGGCCGAGATTCAGCTGCGAGCCCAGTCTGCCGCCCCCGGCTTCACGTTGACAGCAACGCTGCAGCGTGCCTGTCCAAGCCCTGACGGCGCCGAAGTCATGGTTGCCTCCGACTTCGACTGGTTCTTCCTCGGCCCTGCGCTCGCCTTGGTCGGCGGCAGCGACAACATGCCTAGGGTGCTCGATTCAACTGCGGTGATGAGATGCGGAGGATGACTCAGTTGGTAGGCCAAAGAGTGCGCAACCGCGAACGCGGTGCGGTGATGCCGATCTTCGCAGCGCTGGTTGTGGGCGGTCTGACGTTTGGCATGCTTGCCCTGGCCGTTGACGTAGGTAATGTCTGGCATGAACGACGGGAACTCCAGAACGCGGCGGATGCGACAGCGTTGTCGTTGGCGCGTGAATGCGCGGAGGCAGGAGCTAATGCCGCACTGTGTGTATCTGCTAACTCTGAAGTAGCAAGCCTCCTCAACCCCAACGTCGGCTCAGGTGCCGCTCAGTTCGCAGCAGAGACGGCAGACGCCTACGCGCCGTATGGTGCGTGCGAACGGCTGGACATGGGGCCCTTGCCCGAGTGCCTTGAATTGTCCGATGCCGCGTTCGGCGATCTGAGCGAGTGCCCACCCCTGCCAGACTGGTTAACGGGTGCCGGTGCGGGAATCGACTATGTCGAGACCTACGCACGGACTCAAAGCGGCGAGGCAGACAGCACTGTTCTGCCTGGGTTCTTCTCCGGGCTGGTGCTTGGAGGTGGGAGTGACATGCGGGTGATCGCCTGCGCTCGCGCCGCTTGGGGGCCCCCCGGGCCTCGATCCGACTCGGTTCCCATCGTTATTTCTGCGTGTGAGTGGCAGGATCAGACCAGCGGTGGGACTAACTACGTCAGTGAGCCACCGGCGGGGGTGCCGGGCTATGGAGGCGCCGGCCAGCCAGCTTGGCCGACCGGCCGTGAGGTCGAGATCATTCTTCACAACCCTAATGATGAGGCGTCAGACTGCGACTGGAACGGGAAGGATACTGCGGGAGGCTTCGGCTTCGTCCAGGAGAATGACTGCAGCGCCGAAGTGTCGGATGACGGCTGGGTTCCCATCGACACGGGTAACGATGTCCCGCAAGATTGCCAAGACTTTGTTGACGGACTCGCTGGGACGGTGATCTCGATCCCCGTGTTCAACTGCCTATTGGCAGTCCACCCTACCGATCCAGATCCGAGCGGACCTGCCCCCACTGAGCCAGAAGGCATTTGCGATCCCACCCGCCCAGACATGGCAGGGAACAACGGCTGGTATCACATCGACGGGTGGGCCAAGTTCTACGTCAGCGGATACAGCTTAAGCGGGCACTCTGAGCCCAGCGTAATGCCCGGGGGCCTTACCTCGTGCACGACCGCTGGTGCGCGGTGTTTGTACGGTTGGTTCCTCCAGGGTCATCTGGACAGCGACGCGATCGATCCCAATGGGGGCTCTGACTTCGGAACCTATACAATCCTGCCCGCCGGTTAGTCCGATTAGATTCGCCGAGTCCGCAAGAGAGATAAGAGAACTCACATCATGACCCGACGCGTCCTTGCCGTTGCGATCGCTATCGTGTTGGCCGTGGTCGGCGCCGTCTTAGTGCTTGTGTACGCCCGAAATGCTGACGCACGCGCAATTGCGCAGGCGCAGCCAACCAAGGTGTACGTGAGCCAAAAGCTCATCCCTTCAGGCACCACGCTGAAGGATGCCCAGCGGACCGGCCTGGTTGCCGAGACTCAGGTTGCAGCCAAAGCGGTCCCTGCAGGAGCACTTCCCCAGATCGACGCGGACAATAACGCGCTCCTTGCGCTGTCCGACGTTCAGCCGGGTGAGATTCTCCTAAGCTCTCGATTCGGTTCAACTCCCGTGGGAGCAAAGGCGATCGAGGTGCCATCAGGAATGGTCGCGATATCGGTGGAGCTCGCGGACCCGGCGCGCGTTGGCAAGTTCGTCACCCCGGGGTCACGTATCGCGGTGTACCAGACCTACAAGAAGGTCCGCTTTGGGGACGCGCCGGAGGTTGAGCAGTACAACTCGTTCGGCTTCAAGGGCACGAGTGTCCTCCTGGACGACGTCCTCGTCATCGGCATGGGCCAAACGCCCCTCAACGCGCCCAAGCCTTCGGAGGGCGAGCAGGCGGCAGCAAGCAAGGCCGCGCAGAGCTTCCTCGTCACCCTTGCCGTGTCGCCGCAAGATTCGGTGCGACTGGTGCACGCCATCAATGGCTATACGCTGTACGCCGGTTTGAGGGGGTCGGACGTCAAGTTCCCGGAGAACTTCGAGGCTGCCGACGACACGAACGCCATCCCGCAGTCGAGGCAGCCGTGACGATCCTGTGGGATATGGATCCCAGGTCGACTGAAGAGTATGCATTCGCACTCGGGGGGGACACGCTGCAGGTCTTCTCGCCTGCGCAGGTCAGCCGCGCCCTGCAGGAAGGCGGCGACCACCCACTTGTCGTCATTGGCCCCGAGATCGCGCTCGACGCAGCGTGCTCACTGGCCGAGATTGAGCGCATCGATCGACCCGAACTTGGCGTCATCCTGTTGCGTCACCGTGTCGATGTGGCGACCCTCTCCCATGCCCTGCGAAGCGGCGTCCGTGAGGTCGTCCAAGTTGACGATCGGGCGGCGCTGGCCGACGCTGTGCGCCGGAGTCTGCTTTTGACCGCCCAACTGGGCGGAAGCCTACATGGAGGAGTGGCGGGGGAGGGAAAGGTCATCACGATCTTCTCCGCAAAGGGTGGTGTCGGGAAGACGACCTTGGCGACAAACCTTGCCGCCTATCTCGCGTCTATTGGTGCGCGGACCCTGCTCATCGATCTGGACCTGATGTTCGGGGACGTGGCGATCAGTTTGCAGCTCTTACCCGCCCACTCCATCCGTGACATTCAGGCGATGATGGGCCACCTCGACGCGCAGGCGATCAAGTCCGTCGTCTCCAGACACGAGGACAGCGGACTTGACGTCATCGCGGCCCCGGCTGACCCCGGCGAGGCAGATCGGGTGCCTTCGGCGGTCGTCGAGGAGCTGCTACGGGTCGCTCGGACGATGTATGACTACGTGCTGGTCGACACGCCGCCGAGTTTGACCGAGCATGTCTTGACCGCGTGTGATTTCAGCGATCTCACGCTGCTCATCGCGACGCTGGACATTCCAGCGGTCAAGAACCTCCGGATCGCGATCAACACGTTGGACACGCTGGGGGCCTCGAAGGACTCACGGACTGTCGTCCTCAATCGGTCGGACGTCAAGGTCGGCCTCAGGCCTGACGACGTTGTGGCTGCGCTGCAACATCCCATCGGGGCGAGTGTCCCGACAAGTATCGCGGTGCCAGCCTCGATCAACCGCGGGGTTGTGATCGTACTGGACGAGCCAAAGTCGCCGGTATCGGTGGCATTCCGCGAACTTGCTGATCGCGAGATCCGTGCTCGCTTTGGTGAGGATGTGCAGGACGGCGTGAAACGCGGCTTCCACCTCCGGAGGACCAAGAAATGAGCAACCTGGCAGATCGTCTCGAGGCAGCGCGGCAAGCCCAAGCGATGCCGGCCTACTCGCAGGCATCTCAGGACTATGCCCACTCTCGCAGCCGGGGAGCAGCCAAGCGGCGCGGAGTCGACCCCTTCGCTCGGGTTAAGGAACGGGTGCATCAAGCGCTCGTTGAGTCGCTCGGTCCTCGCCTCTACGACCCGCACTTGCCCGAGGGCGAGCTCGCCGCTCAGGTGCGCCTGACGCTGCAGCAGGTGCTCGACACGGAGCAGTCGCCACTCTCCCTCGCGGACCGGACCCGCATCGCCCAAGACATCTCCGACGACATCCTGGGACACGGCCCGCTCGAGCCCTATCTGCGCGACGCCGAGGTCACTGAGATCATGGTCAACGGGCCTGATGACATCTATATCGAGCGTGACGGAAAGATCTCTCCGGTCGAAGCGAGATTCTCAGACGAGGCCCACCTGAGACGCACGATCGACAAGATTGTGGCGCGCGTGGGCCGCCGAGTCGATGAGTCAAGCCCCATGGTCGACGCCAGGCTGCCAGACGGGTCGCGTGTCAATGCAGTCATCAATCCGGTCGCGCTGGATGGTGCTGTGTTGACGATCCGGAAGTTCGCTGCCGACCCCTTCACCGACGCAGACCTCGTGTCCTTCGGGACGATGTCACCGCGGGTGCGCGACTTCCTTCGTCACTGCGTCCGTGGGCGTCGCAACATCATCATCTCGGGCGGTACTGGGTCAGGTAAGACGACCACCCTCAACGTCCTCAGCTCCTTCCTGCCCGAGGACGAGCGCATCGTCACGATCGAGGATGCGGCGGAGCTCCAGCTCCATCAGGACCATGTCATCCGTCTCGAGGCACGACCTGCAAACATCGAGGGCCGCGGGGCCATCACCATCCGAGACCTCGTGCGGAACTCGCTGCGCATGCGGCCCGACCGCATCATCGTTGGTGAGGTCCGCGACGGCGCGGCGCTCGACATGCTCCAGGCGATGAACACTGGCCACGACGGCTCGCTCACCACAGTGCACGCGAACACCCCCCGGGACAGCCTGTCCCGCCTCGAGACGATGGTTCTCATGGCTGGCGTCGAGCTGCCTGTGCGGGCCATTCGCGAGCAGGTGGCGGGCGCAGTCGACCTCATTGTCCAGCAGACGCGGCTCAAGGACGGCTCTCGGAGGATCGTCACCATCACCGAGGTCGCGGGCATGGAGTCAGACATCATCACTCTGCAGGACATCTTCACCTTCGACTACAGCGCTGGTCGTGACGAGGTCGGGCGCTTCCGGGGTGAGCTGGTGCCTACTGGGATCCGACCCAAGTTCTCGCAGGACCTCGCCGACCATGGCATCGACCTTCCGCTCCACTACTTCGCCAGGGGGTTCGGGTGAGGCGTGTCGCTGCCCGCTTCCTCGCAGCCGGCGCGATTGTGTTCGCGGGCATCACGGTCAACGCATCTCCAGCGCCGGCGGCCGACTCCGTCACTGCCTCGGTGACGGAGATACGCGCGGTGGATGGAAAGGTCGCCGGAACCCTGACGCTGAGAAGCCGCACTGCAGTCCGCGTCGATCCCGCGAGCATGAACGCGACCATTGATGGGGTTCCTGCCACCGTCACTATCACACAGGGCCGCTCGCCCGATCGGCGCACCATGCTCGTAATAGATACGAGCGGCTCGATGGATGACGTGGGGATGGCCACAGTGCGAGCTGCGACCGCGTCATTCCTCAAAGCCGTTCCTGGTGATGTGAGAGTGGGCGTGGTCTCCTTCGCCAACACGGCGGGAGTGGATCTGGAGCCGACGACCAATCGGACCGCCGTACAGCGGGTGGTGAACGGCTTGGATTCCCGAGGAAACACCGCCCTCTATGATGGTGTTCAAAGCGCCATTCGGGCTCTGGGCAAGGTGGGCGACCGAAGCATGGTCCTACTCAGCGACGGTGCCGACACCGTTGCGGACGATCAGATTCGTTCCCAGCGAACCGTCACAAAGGCGCTGAAAGACGAGGGAATTCGCGTCGATGTGGTCCGTTTTAGGTCCACTGACCCCGACGCGGCTCGTGCCCTCTCGACCTTCGCGGGCGCGAACGGGGGGTCGGTCACCTCCGCTGACGACACTAAGGCGGTAGTGGCTGCTTTCGACGCGTCCGCCAAAGCGCTGGAGGCGCAGGTCCGCTTTGAGGTGACGGTCTCGGGGCCCCTCACCGGCAGCCATGACGTGCGACTGTCCGGCAGAGCGAGCGGTGTTGCCTTCACTGTCACGAGCAAGGTCGACCTCGACGCGCCCGTTGTAACGTCTGCGCCGCCGCTGGACATCGTGCCCTCAGTGCCTGGTTCGGTTGCAGCCATCTCCCCTCTTGCCGTCCCGACTCGCAGTTGGTTTCCCTTTGTCGCGGCGGGTCTGCTCGGAGTGGGTCTCTTTGTGATGGTTGCAGGGGCGTTCGTCCCGACCTTCCAGTCGAAGCGTCAGCTGCGCGTTGGCTCTATTGAGCAATATGTCGTCGGTCCTCGGACGCTGTCCCGGTCGGAGAACAAGTCAGTTCGCACCCCTCTCTCCGAGCAGCTGACGGCACTTGGCGAGCGGGCCATGACTGGGCGCCGCTTTACCAGCTGGGTCGCGCGGAACATCGAGACCGCTGATCTGCCGTTTCGTCTCGGAGACTGGTTCATCCTGAGTCTCGCTTCCATTGCAGTCGGCTCTGCGCTCGGCTTCGTGATAATCCAGGATCCTGTGGCTGGCCTGGGCCTCGGACTGGTCGTCGGAACAGTCCTGCCGCAGCTCGTGCTCAGGTTCCTTGCAGAGCGGCGCGCGAAGAAGTTCGAAAGAGTTCTACCGGATGTGCTGATGCTGGTCTCGACGAGCCTCCGCAGTGGCTTCGGACTCCCCCAGGCACTCGATGGCGTCGCCAGGGATGCCGCGGAGCCCGCTGCAAAGGAATTCTCCCGCGCGCTTGCAGAGACCCGTATTGGTACGGACATCGCGGATGCCTTGGACCATGCGGCTTTGCGCATGGGGAGCAAGTCGCTGCGGTGGACGACCATGGCCATCCGCATCCAGCGCGAGGTGGGCGGCAACCTCGCCGAGACGTTGGTGACGACGGCATCCACTCTGCGCGAGAGAGAGTCGCTCTTCCGACAGGTCCGAGCCCTGTCCGCAGAGGGCCGTCTCTCGGCCTACATTCTCGTTGCAATCCCGATCTTCCTCTTCCTCTATCTGACGGTCGTCAACTACGAGTACATCAGCCTGCTCTGGACCCGGCCGATGGGCTTGCTGATGCTGGGGGCAAGCATCATCTCGATCATCATCGGCCTGATCTGGATGCGCCGCATCGTGCAGGTGGAGGTGTGACGTGACACTGCTCTACCTCGGCGCCGGTCTTGTGGCGGTCGGCCTTCTCACCGGCGTCCTTTTACTCATCTCGAGCAGCTCCGGACCGACCGGTGTCGCCAAGTCGCTGGCGCTCATCGGTCAGACCGTGGATGAGAGGGCGGTCGCCCGGGCTGACCTCTCGGCACGGGATCGTCTGGTCGAACCGCTATTCGACAAGACGCGAGGCTTGGCCGTGGCCTTGTCTCCCTCGGGCACGGCGGAGAGGCTTCTCCGCCTTCTCGACCGAGCAGGAAATCCCCTCGGCTGGGGTGTTGAGCGGATCATGGGCGCCAAGGGTGCGTGCCTGCTGCTTGGTCTTCTCCTCGGCATCGCCTACGCAGGCCTGACCCTACGCGGCGTCCTGATCGCGGTGATGGCTGCCGCAGCGCTCTTCTACCTCCCAGACCTGTTGCTGTACAACCTTGCACTACGCCGCCAGGAAGCCACCGCGAAGGGTCTGGCAGAGGCACTCGACCTGCTCACCATCTGTGTCGAGGCGGGCCAAGGTTTCGACGCAGCGCTCATGCAGGTTCCCCGAAATGTCGAGGGGCCAATCTCCGGGGAGTTCGCCAGGGTCATCTCGGAGATCCAGATCGGCAAGTCACGTGGTGAAGCCTTTGCGGCCATGGGCGATCGGGTCGTCCTGTCGGACGTCAAGAACTTCACGACCGCCTTGGTTCAGGCCGATCGGCTCGGTCTCCCGATCGCCAACGTGCTTCGGGAGCAGACGGCCAACATGCGGCTCATCCGCAAGCAGCGGGCCGAGGAGAAGGCTCAGAAGGTCACGGTCAAGATCCTGTTCCCCCTGATCGTGTGCATCTTCCCGGTGCTGTTCGTCGTGCTCATCGGCCCCGGCGCGATTCGCATCATTGAGAACTTCTCGAGGCTCTGACCTCAGGGACCCAAAGGTACGTATAGAACGTGGCTGTCCGCTGTCGCCAGCACGCGCCAACCTGCCCTCGCAACGGTCGCGTCGGCGACGGGCGTGTGCGTGCGGAGGAGGACGGCTGAGCAGCGGTTGGCCTTGAGATAGTTCTCCCACCTGGGCCTCGCATTGAGAAAGGCGCTGTAGCTCCGGATGTGCTCACCCGAGTAGAGCTCCACCCGAGAGTCCATGGTGACCCGTACATTCGGGTGCTTCCAGATGAGCCAGCCACCGTCCAGCCAGTCGTTGCACACCACCGTCCCGGAGGGGAGCGCGGCGATCTCGGCGTCCAGGGCGTTCGCGCCCAATCCGGGTCGCCCCGCAATGGCCGGCACCATGACAGCAGCCACGGCCAACGCCACGACCGCAGAGCCAGCACTCACCAGATTCTCACGGTGAGAAATGCTGCGCACGGGCTGTCGGCTCAGTCGCGTAAGCGCCGTGGCGGTCAGCGGTGCCATGATCGCGGCCGCGACGCCTGCCGTGCGCGCATACGTCACGGCGAGCACGAAGGCCAGAACAGTCAGTAGCAGCACCTGCAACGCGCGCCCCTCACGGTGCCGCGCCGCATCGACGACGACGATGACGACCAAACCCAAGGCGGCCAGAAAGGCCGGATCGTTCGCGCCCGGCGGCTGCCACTCCGTGATGTAGGCGGTCACGCCAGACACCTGCAACGGTGACGTGAGCAGAATCGGACCGACCGGAGTCACCGCTGCAGCCACGAGCGAGCCAATCGGGATCAGGGCCAACCGCAGGGCCGCCCGCAGCCCCACCCGCCTCGACACGGCCAGCGCGAACACCGTCGTCGCACCAATGACGATGCCCATGAACCACATGCCGTGACTGCACGCCCACAACCAGGTCAACGGGATGAGCCACCAACGGGGCTTGTGGTCCTCCGCTGTCCGCAGCCAGGCGTCGGTGGCCACGGCCGTCAGAGCAAACGTCACCAGCTGCGGGCGGGGAGCGATGCTGCCACTCGTGGCGAGGAAGGCGACGGCGACGACCAAGGTCGCAACAAGCGTCGACGCCCGCCGCCGACAGGCGACGTAGTACGCCGCCAGAACACCGAGCGTCCCGAGCACGGTCAGCCACACGACGCCAGCGAGGCCCGCCAGGTCGTCCGCAAGGCTCATCGCCAGCTGCGGCAGCCACTGGTTGAGGATCCACGGCTTCTCGGCAGAGGCGCCGAAGGGGTCGTCGAGAACGAAGTCCCACGTCCGCCGGAGGTGGTCGCCGCTGGCGATGTGCCAGTACGTGTCCGGGTCGGTGACCGGGGCGACCACCCGGAGGGCGAGGAAGGACATGACCAGCCCGGGCAGCACGAGCAGCAGCCAGGGCGGCAGCCCGCTGCGCCTGGCTAGTTCGATTTCCGGTTCCTCGGCTCGGGTGCGCACCCCCGCGATTCTTCCCCACGACGGGCGAGGCGTCCGCGGATCCTCGATAACGGCAGGCCGTATGCCGCTGGGCTCGGTTACAGGGCCAAGCCGGCGGTGAGGAGGCGGCGGGCCAGGTCGAGGCCGAGGGTCGAGACAGGAGCCTCGCCCTGCGCGAGCAGCGTCTCGATCGCAAGCCGCTCGTCGGCAGTGACGGTCACGGACCCGGCCCGGCTCTGGACCACTGCACCGCCGTCCGGCGCGTCGACGACCTCCGGCCGGACGAAGCCGCGCACCCTGATCACGTCGTCGGGGCCGAGCTGCAGGGCCCGTCGAGCCTGTGCCACCGGGCTGAGAGGACCGGGTCTGGCCGCCGCACGGGCCTGCCGTCCGAGCCGGGCGGCGACGCGGTCGGGATCGATGCCCTCGACCAGGCCGGCGAGGACGGCACGCAGGCGGGTGACCTCGTCCGCAACGCCAGCCGGGTCGCCCACGTCCACGCCGAGCGGCAGGGGAGCGCGCTCCGACTCGGCGTCCCCGAGAGCGTGCATCGCCTCGGCGACCAGCGCCTCGGCCAGGTGCGCCCGCGTCCAGGTGTGCACGCCGAGCGTCAGGTGGGCGCTCACGTCCTCCGTGGCCGTGGCGGAGTGCAGGAAGCCGCGGGGCAGATAGAGGCAGTCGCCGGCCCGCAGCGTGACGTCGAGCAGCGGAGGCTCAGCAGCAGCCTGACCCACCCGCTCGCGATACGCGGTCCACGACTGGTCCCGAGTCGGCCAGGTGTGGACGGGCGGCCTGATCCGCCAGTGTTTCTCGCCAGCCACCTGCAGGACGAACACGTCGTGCACGTCGTAGTGGTCGTTGAAGCCCTGGCTCTGTCGCGGTGTCACATACGCATTGGCCTGCACGGGGTGCCCGAGCTCCTCGGCCAGCGCTGCGACGAAGTCGCTGACCGGCTCCCACGTGCGGTGCAGGCCCTGCAGGACGATGGTCGCACCGTCGGCGAAGAGCCGGAGCAGCTTGTCGTCACTGACCTGGTCGGCGATCCCGGCCCCGACGCCGCCACCCGCGGTGAAGGCCGAGTCCGGCAGGGTCTGCCCGTTCTTCGCCACCCGGACGAACGGAGTCCGCAGCCCGCGCCGCGACACCAGCTCGTCGACGGCCTCCAGGGAGAAGAGGTCCTCGAACCCTCCGGGGAGGTCGCGCGCGAGCGAGACGAGCGGCTGTCGGCCCCAGTGGTCAGAGGCGAACTCCTTGACCGGGACCGAGACGAGCCGCGGCAGGGCCGAAGGTCGACGCGTCGGCGCCGACCCCCGGCTCTGCGTGGTCAGGGGCATTCAGCGCCCGGCACCTTCGTCCGCCCCGCCGTCAGCGCCACCATCGGCGCCACCGTCGTGCGAGCTGGTGTCCGCGCCGCCGTCGGCCGGGCCCTCGGAGCCGTCCGCCCCACCGTCCGCTCCGCCGTCGACAGCGGTGGCGTCGGCCCCGCCGTCGGCCGGGCCCTCGCCCTGCTCCGACATCGAGCCGGTCGGGCCGGCGCTCATGCCGGCGTTGTCGACGCTGCCCGAGTCGACGCCTCCGAGGCCCTGCGAGTCCGTTCCGGTGTCCGCCCGGCTGCCCATCCCCGTCGTCTCGTCCGTCTCGCCCGAGGTCATGTCGTTCGTGTCACTCATGGGTGGAGCTCCTCTCGTCGAGCGGGCACCTCGTCGTGCCCGTCCAACGGAGGAGTACCCACGCCCCGACCCCCTACGTCAACGCGGCGGTAAGAAACTGCGGTCGAGCCGTCATGAAATGGGTACTCGTTCGTCTACAAGGCAGTGGCCGCCCCCGTTGACCCCCGAATGCGGGGGCGGTCACCCGCCTTCTCCCCCCTCCACGTCGACCGAGAGAGCGAGCCATGGACGTCCTGATGCTGACCACCCCGATCGTCGTCATGGTCGGACTCCTCGCCCTCATGCAACGCATCGAGGGACGCATGACCGAGCACGCCCCCGTCCGAATCACCACCGAGGACGCCCCGCGTCCGATGACCCGCGCCGACGTGGTGGCTCCCCGCACCGAGACGTCCCGGTTCCTGGCCGGCGCCCCGTTCGCGGTGCTCGTCACGACCGCCGTCCTGATCGGCGCCGCCGTCGTGCGGATGGCCGCCTGAGACCAACGGCCCCCCGGGTCACCCCGCCACCGCCTGAGCTGACGCACGTGCGGGAGCGAGCCCAGCGGCATACGGCATCGGGGTGGGCTCAGGAGGGCTGGGAGACCTTCTTGACCGCGCGCTTGGCGGTCACCTTCTGCTTCGGCAGCGTCCGGGAGTCGGCGATCATGACGGAGCCGGCACTCCGGTCGAGGGTGAAGAGCCCGATCGCCTCGGCGAGGTCGCTCAGCTTGCCGTAGCCGTAGCGCCGCGGGTCGAAGTCGGGCGCCTGCTTGACGATGAGGTTGGCGACCGCGCCCAAGCCGGCCCAGCCGCTCTCGCCGGAGGCCGCGTCGATGGCCGAACGGAACAGGCCCACCAGCCGCGCGTCCTGGCGCAGCTCGTTCATCGACTTGCGTGCAGCGGGCGGGGTCTCGTCGCCACCGCCCGGCCGGGTCCGGAAGATCTCGGTGTAGACGAACTGGTCGCACGCCTGGACGAACGGCTCCGGCGTCTTCTCCTCGCCGAACCCGACCACGTGCTTGCCGGACTCCCGCAGGCGCGAGGCGAGCCGGGTGAAGTCGCTGTCGCTCGACACGATGCAGAACCCGTCGAACGTGCCGGTGTGGAGCAGGTCCATCGCGTCGATGATCATCGCGCTGTCCGTGGAGTTCTTGCGGGCCGTGTAGGCGAACTGCTGGATCGGCTGGATCGAGTGGGTGAGCAGGACGCTCTTCCAGCTGCCGAGCTGCGGGGTCGTCCAGTCGCCGTAGATCCGCTTGACGCTCGCGACGCCGAACTTGGAGATCTCCGCGAGGAGCGGCTCGATGATCGAGGCGTCGGCGTTGTCGGCGTCGATGAGGACGGCGAGGTGGGCGTTGCCGTTCGGCGGGGTCGTCATGGGCTCATCCTGCCGTGTGCCCAACCGGCGGCCAACCGGCGCGGCTGCTGATCAGGCGGAGACGGACTCGCGCTCGCCCAGCCGGGACGAGAGCGCCTCAAGCAGGGCCGCCAGCTCGCCGCGCCGCTCGTCGGTGGCGTCGACCTCGCCCTCAGGGGACAGGTCCTGCAGGAAGCGGAGGCCGGTCGTGCCGACGACGTCCGCCTTGACGTGGGTGAGGACCTTGGCGAGGTCGGTCGCCGCGTCGGTCCCGCCGGACCAGCCGTAGCCGAGGATCGCGATCGGCTTGCTGTCCCACTCCGCGAAGAGGATGTCGATCGCGTTCTTGATCGGGGCGGGGAAGCTGCGGTTGTACTGCGGCGTCACGACGACGATGGCGTCCGACTCGAAGATCTCGCTGGCCCACTGCTGCGTGTGCGGCAGGGCGTACTTGCCGCTCTTGGGGTGCTCCTCCTCGTCGAGGAAGGGCAGGCCGCTCGGGTCGAGGACCTTGACCTCCCACTCGTCGGCGGGGGCTTGGCTGGCCACCCACTCGGCGACCTTGGGGCCGATCCGGCCGGGGCGGGTGCTGGAGACGATGATGCGCAGTTGCTTCACGATTCAACCAACTGCTCGGGGAGTGCGGACATTCCGAGGGCGGGTGTGGTGCGGGTCACACGGCGCCGTCGGGTGGTGCTCCCGCTGCACCCTTGGGCCGCTGCTCCCGGGCCTTCATCTCGGCCTCGTAGCGGTGCCGCTCCGGGTCGCCCGTCGCTGCCCGCACCTCGTCGACCACCTCGCGGAACACGCTCCAGTAGCCGTCGTCGAACGCCTCGATCATCTGGAACGTCCACCGGCCGGGCAGCACGTTCCGTCCCACGACACACTCCTCGACGACGTCGGCGCAGGCGTCGTGCCGGGCGTCGCGGAGCAGCGTGACAGCCTCCTGCAGGGTCGCGTCGGCGCGCCCGACCAGCCGGTGGAACCCGTAGAGCAGGCCGCGCGCGTGCTCGACCACCTCGAGCGCCTCCGACAGCTTGCCGAGCGCCTCGACGGTCGCGTCGTCCACGCCGCCGGGGCGGGGTGGCGGCACGTAGCCCTCCTTCGCGCTGCCGAACCGTTCCAGTGCCTCGTCCACGTCCACAGTGCTCGCGTGCCCAGCCGTCCTGCCGCCCAAACCGAAGGTTGCCGTATGCCGCTGGGCTCGCTCCCGGGCGTTCGTGACCTCGGGCGGGTGGCCGGCTGCACACTCGACTCACTCGTCGGGGTGTGCGTCCGCTCCGGTGTCTCGGGTCTCGGCGTCTCGGGTCTCGGTGTCGCGGGTGTGGGTATCGAGCGTCTCGGTGTCGCGCTTGACGGTGTCGCGGGTCTCGGTGTCCCCGGGGACGAGGCGCACCTCGGTGACGGCGTGGTGCCCGACTCCGGTCACCTCGATCGTCCAGCCGTCGATCTCCACGGTGTCACCCGGTGCGGTCGGGATGCGGCCCAGCCGGTGGAGGACGAGCCCGGCGACCGTGGTGTACTCGCCGTGCCGGACCAGCCCGGCGTCGACGCCGACGTCCTCGAGGTCGTGGACCGGGAACGTCCCGGGCAGCGTGAACGAGCCGTCGGCGGCGCGCTCGATGGCGAGGGAGTCGTCGTCGGTCTCGTCGTAGATCTCGCCGACGACCTCCTCGAGCAGGTCCTCCAAGGTGACGATCCCGTCCACGGACCCGTGCTCGTCGATGACCACCGCGAGCTGCTGACGCTCGGACTTGAACCGGCGCAGCGCGGCGGAGACGTTGGCCGTGTCGGGGAGGACGAGGGCGGGGGTGGCCACCTCGCCGACGAGGCGGTCGTCCTCGTCGAGGAGCAGCGCCCAGTGGGCGACGCCGATGACGTCGTCGCGGTTGCTGCCGCGGATGACCGGCGCCCGGGAGTGGCCTTGCGCCGCGAGGAGCGCCCGAGCCTCGGCGACCGGCATGGAATGGCGGAGGAAGAGCGTCTGGTGCCGCGGGACGAGGACCTCGCGCAGCGTCCGCTCCTGGATGTCGAAGGCCCCAGCGATGATCTCGCGCTGCTCGGGGCCGAGCCCCTGGTGCGTGGAGACGATCTCGCGCAGCTCGTCGGGGGTCAGCTCCTCGCTGGCGGCCTCGGCCCGGCCGCCGAGGAGACGCACCACGGTGTTCGTCGCGAGGCCGAGGGTCCAGACCGCGGGGCGGGAGAAGGTGGACAGGAGGTCGAGCGGGCGGGCGACCACTCGGGCCCAGGGCAGGGCCATCTGCATCGCGAGCCGCTTCGGGGCCAGCTCGCCGAGGACGAGGGTGAAGAACGTGAGGATGAGCGTCACCCCGGCCACTGCTGCGGCCTCCGCGGCGCCGCCGAGGGCGTCGAGGAAGGGCACGAGCGGCTCGGCCAGCGCGACCGCGGCGGTCGCGGACGCGAGGAAGCCGGCCAGCGTGATGCCGATCTGGATCGTCGCGAGGAAACGGTTGGGGTCCCGGGCCAGGCGGACGAGCCGGCGGGCCGTGACCGTGCCCTCCTTCTCGAGCTGCTTGAGCTGCCCCTCACGGAGCGAGATCAGGGCCATCTCGCTGCCGGAGAACGCGGCGTTGAGCAGGACGAGCACGGCGACGAGGGCGATGTTGAACCAATAACCGGACACCTGGTGCGGCACCAAGCCTTTCGTGGGCGGGTGTCCATCGTAGGCAGGGGGCTCTGCTCGGTGGGGGTGTGCGGCGTCAGCCTGAGGGCGAGGTCGTGGGGGACTCGGACAGGACGCAGACCAGGCCGGTGTCGGGGGCGCCGAGCTCGAGGCGGCTGTCGCTGACGTGGAAGGCGTTCCAGCCCTCGAGGGCCTGGAGGAAGCGCCGCTCCTGGTCCATCGCCTCGGGCGACCCTGCAACGCGGGTCATTCCGGCACCGGTGATGCGCACGGTCTCGTTGTGGGCCTCGTAGCGGCCCGAGATCCGGTTGACGCCCGTCGTGCCGAGGACCCGGCCGTCCTCGGTGAGAGAGATCTGCGGCTTCGGGTCGACGGTCGCTTCCCCGGCGATGGACTCGACGACCCAGGCGGTGCGCGGGGCCGGGGCTGATGGGCCGTCTGCTGGGCCGTCTGCTGGGCCGTCTGCTGGGCTGTCGGCGGGGCGGTCTGGTGGGCCGTCTGCTGGGGTGCTCATGGGGGCAGTCAAGCATGCTCGCGGCGGCGCGACACACCTGTGGAAAGGTCGAACTGGTGTTCGAGGAATGTGCTTGAATGGAGGGGACAGGGAAGGCCGGGCGCGTCGCTGAGGACGCATCCGACGAGGTCAGGGGTGACCGGTGAAGGCGGAGCAGCTGATTGAGGCAGAGGGCCTCGTCGCTGCCCTCGAGCTCGCCGTCGACGTGGTCCAGCGGCTCACCTCGGACTTTCCGACGTGGTCACTTCCCGAGGCAGAGGTGAGCGCCGGTGTCGCCGGGGCCCAGCGGTTGGCCCAGCTGAGTCAGACCCTGACCGCGGTGCTGGCCAAGGAGGCCCACTCCCGCGGGTTGGGCGCCGACAACGGACTGTCCCGGATCGACTGGCTCAAGGCGCAGGCACCGACGCTCGAGGGCGGCTCGGCTCCGGCACTGGCCCTCCTCGGAGCCGCGATGAACGAGCCGCGCTGGGACGCACTGTCCGAGAAGGTCACGTCCGGCCAGGTGTCCGTGGCCGCGGCGACCGTGGTCCTGCGGCTGCACCAGGATGTCTCCCGGATCGCCGACCCGGAGCAGCTCGACGAGATCATCGCGGTCATCGTCGACAACATCGAGCACCTGACCGTCAAGGAGCTGAACCGCGTTGCGGCCCAGGCCCGCGCAGCGCTGAAGCCGCCGAGCGAGCTCGACCGTGAGGATGCCGGTCGCCGGCTCGGGCGGTCCCTCAGCAAGATCGGGTCCACGGCTGACTACACGGAGTACCGGCTCCGCCTCGATCCCGAGGGCTCGGCGATCCTCGACGCGGCCATCGACCCCTTGGCGCGACCGCGGCCCGACGTCGAATGGACCTGCGACACCAAGGATGACCCGCGCACTCCCGCGGCCCGGCGCGCCGACGCGCTCCTCGAGCTGGTCGGTCGGGCCGTCGCGGCCCCGCAGGGTGTGACGCGCACGTCGCGCACCAAGCTCGTCGTCACGATGAGCCATGAGGCGCTGCTCGACCAGGTCCGGGGTGCGGGCGTGGCTGACAACGACGCCGTTCTCTCGCCGGGAACGGTCCGTCGGCTGGCCTGCGAGGCCGAGATCGTGCCCATGGTGCTCGGCAGTCCTTCTCAGGTGCTCGACCAGGGCTTCAGTGAGCGATATTTCACGACGGCCCAGCGGCTCGCGCTCGCCAGACGAGACCACGGGTGTTCGTTCCCCGGGTGCACGATCCCACCGCAGTGGTGCGACGCGCACCATATCGAGCACTGGTCCCGCGGCGGTCCGACCGACCTCGGCAACGGTGCGCTGCTCTGCGGGCGGCACCACACGATCGTGCACGAGCGCGACCTCACGGCTGAGATCGGTCCGCACGGTGTGACGTGGTTGCTGGGAGGGCTGCCCATCTCCATCGGACCGCGCGCGCCCCGGACGACGTGGCGCCCCCACGCCACCGAGGACTTGCCGCTCGGGGCCTGAGCGGACCTCGGTGGCGGAGTGCGGACAGGGCGTGCAGGTGTGGCGGGCAGGGAGCAGGGTGCGGAAGGGCAAGGACGTGCAGGTGTGGCTGGCCGGGGGCGGAGTGCGGAAGGGCGGCGCGGTGTGGCGGGCTTGGAGAGTCAGGCCCGGGCCGAGCGCCGCTGGGAGTGGGGTGCGAGCGGGAGCCGGCTCAGCGGCATACGGCATGGTGGTTGGCGATCGGACACGACGAAGGGCGCCGGGGAGTCGTGCCCTCCGGCGCCCTTCGTGCGACTCGACCTCAGTCCCCGTCGCCCTTGTTGAGTCCGGTCTTGATCAGCTCCATGACCGAGCTGTCCGCGAGCGTCGTCACGTCGCCGACCTGGCGGTTCTCGGCGACGTCGCGGAGCAGGCGACGCATGATCTTGCCGGAGCGCGTCTTCGGCAGCTCGGGAACGATCATGATCGACCGCGGCTTCGCGATGGGGCCGATCTCCTTCGCGACGTGGTTGCGCAGCTCGGCGACGATGTCGGCGCCCTCACCCGGCTCGTCGGCCTCCGCGACCGCCTCGGACCGGAGGATGACGAACGCCACGACCGCCTGGCCCGTCGTCTCGTCCGTCGCGCCGACGACGGCGGCCTCAGCGACCTTCGGGTGCGACACGAGGGCCGACTCGATCTCCGTCGTCGACAGGCGGTGACCCGAGACGTTCATGACGTCGTCGACGCGGCCGAGCAGCCAGATGTCGCCGTCATCGTCCTTCTTCGCGCCGTCGCCGGCGAAGTAGAGGCCCTCGAACCGGCTCCAGTACGTCTCCTTGTAGCGCTCCGGGTCGCCCCAGATGCCGCGCAGCATCGCCGGCCACGGCTTGGTCAGCACGAGGTAGCCGCCATGGCCGTTGGGGACCGGCTGTGCCATGTCGTCGACGACCTCGGCGCCGATACCCGGGATCGCCCGCTGGGCCGACCCCGGCTTGGTCGCCGTGACACCGGGGAGGGGACTGACCATGATCGCCCCGGTCTCCGTCTGCCACCACGTGTCGACGATCGGGCAGCGGTCCCCACCGATGACGCGGCGGTACCACATCCAGGCCTCGGGGTTGATCGGCTCACCGACCGAGCCGAGCAGCCGCAGCGAGCTCAGGTCGAACTTGCCGGGGATGTCGTCGCCCCACTTCATGAAGGTGCGGATCGCCGTCGGAGCGGTGTAGAGGATCGTCACCTTCTTCTGCTCGACGATCTCCCAGAAGCGGCCCTGGTGCGGGGTGTCAGGGGTGCCCTCGTACATCACCTGAGTCGCGCCGAGAGTCAGCGGCCCGTAGACGATGTAGGAGTGGCCGGTCACCCAGCCGATGTCGGCGGTGCACCAGTAGACGTCGCTCTCCGGGTGGACGTCGTGGACCACGGCGTTCGTGTACGCGCACTGCGTGAGGTAGCCGCCGGTCGTGTGGAAGATGCCCTTGGGCTTCCCGGTGGTCCCGGACGTGTAGAGGATGAACAGCGGGTGCTCGGACTCGTGCGCCGGCGCCTCGTGGGTCGGGGCGGCCTGCTCGAGCACCTCGTCCCACCAGAGGTCCCGGCCCTCGGTCCACGGGGTCTCCTGGCCGGTTCGCTTGACGACGAGCACCTTCTCGACCGACGTGTCACCGTGGTCGAGGGCGGCGTCGACGGCCGGCTTGAGCGGGGAGGCGCTACCGCGGCGGTAGCCACCGTCGGACGTGATGACGACCTTGGCGCCGGCGTCGTCGATGCGCGAGTGCAGGGCCTCGGCCGAGAACCCACCGAAGACGACGGAGTGGGGCGCGCCGATGCGGGCGCAGGCGAGCATCGCGACGGCCGCCTCCGGGATCATCGGCAGGTAGATCGCGACCGTGTCACCCTTGCGGACCCCGATGTCCTGCAGCGCGTTCGCGGCCCGCTGGACCGAGGAGTGCAGGTCGGAGTAGGTGATCTCGCGGGTGTCACCCTCGGGCTCGCCGATCCAGTGGATCGCGACCCGGTCGCCGTTGCCGGCCTCGACGTGCCGGTCGACCGCGTTGTAGCAGGCGTTGAGCTCGCCGTCGGGGAACCACTTGGCGAACGGGGTGTCCCACTGGAGGGTCTGCGTGAAGTCCTTGCTCCACGACACGTACGTGCGGGCCTGCTCGGCCCAGAAGCCCTCGTGGTCGGCCTCCGCCTTCTCGTACAGCTCAGCCGTGCCGTTGGCCCGGGAAGCGAACTCAGGAGGGGGTGGGAAGGTCCGAGTCTCCTGGAGGAGGTTCTCGAGCGTTTCGCTCATCGGCTCACCTTTCGCATCGACATTGGTGCTGGAGTCGCGGACTCACGTTCCCCCCAACTCAAACGCACGGCTCGCTCCGCATCAATAGTGGCTGCCGTTCGTCTCACGACCTACTCCGCAGTAGCCTGTCGAGCGGTCGCCAGCCGCCGATGAGCGGTCGGGCGTGCTTCATGACCGTGTCTCAGGGAAGCCGACGGGACCACGCCCCGACCCGAGAGCACGAACCGGTCGAGTCAGGGGGTCCCGACACCGTCCAGTGTGGACCCTGCCGCGGCATCCGGCACCCGCAAACGGGCCAGCACTCGGAGGGCCCGGACGGTGGCCCAGGGCGACGGCTCGCGCGCGGACTGCGGCGGCACGTGGGTCGCGCCCGGCCAGGCCCGTGCAGACCAGCGGCCGTCGGCCCGGCGGCGGGATCGAAGGAGGTCGAGCGCAGCCGTCCATCTGCCGGTCATGGGGCACCTCCAACACGCGGGATCGGCGAGTCACTTCGACGGTGCGGGTGCACCTCGGTGCGTCGCTTGGAGGCGACGCATCCAGGTCTTGGCGACGCATCTCACGCGGCCCGAGCTCAGGGCTCCCCTCTGGCCGCCGCGGCGCACTCCTAGGCTGGACCGGTGCCCGACCCGAAGCCTGCCCGCAACCCGATCGTCGACCAGCTCGCCGCCCTTGCCGACCTCCCCGGCGTGCGCGGGAGGGCCGACGCCGTGCGGGAGGCCTGCACCAGGCTTCGCTTCCACGAGGCGCTGAGACGCCGCATTCCCGAGGCCGCGGCCGAGTCGCGAGTCCGCGGGGCCCGCGCGTCGGCAGCCCTCGACGGCGTCGACTACCCGGTCGACCTCGTCCGTGAGCTGACCACGGGCGCGCGCCCCTGGCCGGACGAGCTCACCCCGGACCTGGCCACCCTCAAGGGGGCCATCGCCGCCACCGCCGAGAGCGAGCGCGTCGCCACCATCGTCCGGACCGCTCCGCTCCAGGCGCTCGCGCGGCTGCACGTCGCAGCAGCGTCTCCTCTCGTCGGCAGTGAGCGGCCGGAGCTGCTCGGGCGGCCCCGGATCGCGGGGGAGGAGTGCTCCGAGTTCGTCGACCTCGGCCCGGCCCCAGACGCTGCGGAGGTGTCGCGACGCCTGAGCCAGCTCGCGGACCTCGTCGTCGCCGCCTCGACCGCCACGAACCGCATTCCCGCAGTGGTGGTCTCGTCAGTCGTGCACGGTGAGGTCATCGCCATCCGCCCGTTCGTGCACGGGAACGGTCTCGTCGCCCGGGCCCTGGAGCGGGCCCTCGTCCAGGCCCTCGGCCTCGACCCGACCGGTGTCGCGGTCCCCGAAGCCGGCCACGTCGCGAACGGGACGGTGACCTACACAGGGAGCTCAGCGGCATACGGGAAAGGGACTGCTGCCGGGGTGGGACTGTGGCTCGGGCAGGCGGCCGACGCGCTGCTCAAGGGCGTCGACGAGGGCGAACGGATCTGTGACGCAGTGCGCGCAGGACGCCTCGGCTGACCGTTCTGGCTTGTCCACTGTGATGGACAGAACGTGTTTTGGGCGCGTGTCAAGACTGTTGCCAAGGCGCTCGCGTGGGGTACAAAGGATGCAGGAACCACGCATCGCCGAGAGGCGTAGGACGGATCCAGAAGGCAACACAAGCGAGAACGAGAGGTACCCACGCGACGGCAGTTCACTTTGAACAGTCCACCCTCGGGTCCACACCGAGGCGACAATTCGAAATGCACGCTTGGTAGCCCGAACTCGTTCTCACGAGGCCCCCGACCTGGTCTGGGGGCCTCGTCCTTTTGCGGCTTTTCTCGATTTTCGGTGGATTGTCTCGCTGTCGTGAATTTCACCGCGCGCCACACGGCGTTTGGTTTGCATCAGACTCCTGAAAAGCCCACCATTGGTGGCGCGCTCCCCTCAGGGTCGAGCGCCGCGGGTCTGGCGACTCCCCCCGGTCGCCAGTCTCGCGAAGGTGGCCCCTGTCTTCCCCCAGACGGGGGCCACCGCTCTTCTCGGGACGGTTCGTCCACATCCCCCGGCCTGATCGTGGGCTGTCCACAGCATTCCGTATGCCGCTGGGCCCGGTTGCGCTCGTCGGCGACGGTGGGGGCATGGGACACGTCATCGGCGTCATACCGGCCTCAGGTGGGGTCGGCGCCACCACGTTCGCAGCGGTGCTGGCCGTCCGCGCTGCGGAGACCGGACATCCGGTCGTCGCCGTCGACCTGGACTCCTTCGGTGGGCGGCTCGACGTCGTGCTCGGCGTCGAGCAGGAGCCGGGTTGGCGGTGGGAGCAGCTGCGCGGCGTCGCGGGAGTCGTCGACGGCGGCGGGCTGGCGCGTGAGCTGCCGCAGTCGGGGCCGTTGCACGTCCTCGCGGGTGCGACCCGCGCCGCCGAGCCGGAGAGGTCCCGGGCCGACGGCCACCCTGCTGCGGCCTGGGGAACGATCGTGTCGGACGTCGTGGCCGGGCTCGCAGCGGCCCACCGCGTCACGGTTCTCGACCTGCCCCGTGACGCGACGATGGTCGAGTCCGTGGCTCCACTCGTCGATGCGTGGGTCGTCGTGGCCGGCACCGGCGTACCCCAGCTCGCCTCGGCGGCGGTGTCGGTCCCGCTCCTCCGACGTCTCGTCGACGGTGCGTGCGCGCGAGCCTCGGGTGCCGGCGGGGTCGCCGGCACGGGTGCTGGGCTGCGTCGACCGTGCGAGCCGTGGGTGGTGCTGCGCGGAGCCCGGATCGAGGACGACATCGCGGACGCGGTCTGCGACCACCTCGACGTGCCCGTGATCGCTCGGGTGCGGGACGACCTGCGCCTGGTCTCCGACGTCACGTGTGGGGTCGCCCCCGGCGCTCGCGGCCGCGGTGCCGTCGTCGAGGCCGCCGATGAGATCCTGCTGCGGCTCGTGTCCCAGCCTCCGATCGAGCTGGCCATGAGCCCTCGTCCGGCGGGTTCGCGGGCGCGACCGTCCGGCGGTTCCGCGCCCGGCCCTGGTTCTGCGCCCGGCCCTGGTTCTGCGCCCGGCCCCGGTTCTGCGCCCGGCCCCGGTTCTGCGCCCGGTGTCAGAACGGGCGCCGACTCGGCTGGGCGTGAGCGGTGGTCCGCGTGACGCTCACCCCCGCCATGTGGCAGCGGGTCCGTGAAGGCCGCGGTCCAGACGCATCCCTGGTGACGGACGTGGCCAAGGAGGAGACCGGGGCGCTCGGTGCCCACCGGGTCGCTGCCTCGCGGGAGGCGATCGCGGCGCGCGTCCTCGGAGCAGGGCCACTCGAGGAGTGGCTCGACGATGGCGACGTCACCGACCTCGCCCTCAACGGGGACGGCAAGGTCTGGGTGGACCGGGGAGCCGGGATGGAGTGGACCGGGCACGTGGTCCCGCCAGACGACGCGCGAGGCCTGGCCGTGCGCCTCGCCGCTGCCGCCGGTCGCCGTCTCGAC
>Ga0209347_1000938_pt1 | contig 57726 bp, 49 predicted proteins | sample AutmiccommuBRH23_FD_187382 | JGI IMG/M metagenome (GOLD analysis project Ga0209347, IMG submission 187382) | Deep subsurface microbial communities from Mt. Terri, Switzerland - Autotrophic microbial communities BRH/23 (SPAdes) (version 2) | ecosystem: Environmental > Aquatic > Deep subsurface >... | reverse complement strand
TTTTCGGTATCTTCTTGTTATCCGCCGAAAATGACGTTCACTGATTCCTAGCCTCTCCGCTCCTTCTTTTTGGATTATCCTTTTTTCAATTGCTTGTTCTATAATCGTCTTGCGCTTCAATTCTTCTTTCGTCATTGCTATTGTCCATTTCATCTGTTGTTGTCCTCTTATAGGACATTTTAACTTTGCCAGATTAGGACTTTACTACTTTGCCACTACAGATTCTTGACCAACAAATACGTACATTATAATTGTGTTAAAATATCCAATTCTCTTTCCATTATAAAACATACACAGATCTTATTGTTGGAAAGGCGATTTTTCGAGATTCTTATACGGAATATGCTGAGGAAAAATCCTTGCAAAGCGAGCAAATCAAAAAATTAGCGGAAGTCTTAACAGCCTGGGTGGATTGCTCCTGGCAGGAGCTGCCTTCTCTCAATGACCCAACAGCAGAAGAAGCCGCTCTATTTAATACGCTCTCCCAACTACGTGTGCATCTAATTGACTCAGCGAGGGAAAGTGAAGCCAGTAAACAAAGGTTCGTTGAGCTAAAAAACCGCCTACGTGAAGATGAGGTGTTATTGGAAGCAGCCAGGGTGCTCGCATCGACTCTTGAGTTTGAACCCCTCTTAAAAGCGACTACTGATAAGATCAGTGAATTGTTTGAATTAACCGATGGAGCTGGTATGTTTCTATACGACCAGGCCCGTGGCGTATTAGAGATGATAGCCAGCGTTGGTTATCCGCATTATGAAGATCAGGTCTCACTTAAACCTGGAGAAGGCGCTCCTGGCACTGTTTTTCTACTACGCGAACCCATTTTAGCGATAGGAGCAGATCAGGTTGCACAGCTTTATCAGAGTGTTGAGGGAGAGGTAAAGCACCATCTGAACCTATTTATGAATTCGCATCCACTTCCCAGTCAGAGTGTAATTTGTGTCCCTTTTATTGCCCGTGATAAAGTCATTGGCAGTTTGCAGCTTGAGCACTGGAAGGATGAAAGAACCTTTACAGTTGAGGATCTGAATCTATTGATGCGTCTGGCTGACCTGATCGCGATTGCGGTCGATAATGGTGTACTATGGCGTGAGTTAGGAGTAAATGAGGATCGGCGTCGTTTTCTTGTTGGGCAGTTGATTCATGCGCAGGAAGCAGAACGCAAACGGATTGCAAGAGAATTGCATGACGACGCAAGTCAGGCATTGACAATGGTTTCAATCGGTCTCAGCAGCCTGGATCGGAGTGTACCTGAGGCTTTTCCTGAGCTTCACAGCAAAATATCCGGATTGCGTGATGCAGTGAAAGACATTATGGGACGAATGCGTGACCTTACCTATGCCATTCGACCATCGATGTTGGATGATCTAGGTCTGGCTTCAGCGCTGAAATGGTATTCTTCCCGTTTTTCAGGTCAAGATAGTCCGAAAATCGAATTGTCCCTGGAGGATTGCGGGAATTGTCTGGATCCGCTGGTGGCGACGGTCTTATTTCGCGTTGCGCAAGAAGCATTGAACAACTCCATAAACTACAGCCAAGCAGCTGAAATTAAGGTGGTTCTGCGTTATAGCAATGACTCTGTCATGTTGAGAATTGAAGATAACGGTATAGGTTTTCCTGCTGAAAAAGTAATGAAAGATCCGTCGAAAAGTATCGGCCTTAATGGAATGGCAGAACGGGTGGCTTTATTCAATGGGTCGCTCAAAATTAGCTCATCTCCAGGGAAAGGGACTATCATTCGGGTTAGAATTCCGATCGAAGAACCAGGAAATCAGAAAGTTTGATGAATATGGAAAGAGTAAAAGTATTACTTGCTGATGATCACACCATGCTTAGAGAAGGACTACGAGCTATGTTGGTTCAGTCAGGACAGGTGCATGTGGTTGGTGAAGCACAAGATGGCTACCAGGCAGTGGCGATGACAGAACAGCTTCATCCTGATGTTGTAGTGATGGATATTGCAATGCCGAATTTGAACGGCATAGAGGCAACTCGTGTAATTCATCAAAAACATCCTAACATAAAGATATTGATTTTGACCATGTATGAGACAGAAGAATATGTATCGGAGGTGCTTAAAGCGGGCGCGACCGGTTATGTCACCAAAGAAGCTGCTGGGGAGGAATTATTGCATGCGATTTTATCTGTCATCAAAGGAGCCGTTTTTCTCCAGTCTAGTAAAGCGGCATCTGTACTAGGGCAGTTCCTCAAAGAGACCCAAGATGGAACAGTGGTAGAAAATTTGACCCCCAGGGAGCTGGAAATCCTGCGCTTCATAGGCAATGGATTGAGTAATCAGGCAATAGCAACACAACTGAACCTGTCCATTCATACCGTTCGCGCGCACCGGAGCAACATTATGCGTAAACTGGGTGTTCATAATGGGGCTGAACTCGTCAGCCAGGCGGTTCAAAAAGGGCTGCTTCATATCTGATCCTACAGAAATGGCAAGACTTAGTACAAATGGATGAGGCTTGCTTTAGTTTCATCGTACATATGTACTAGCGGATTTCCCTCGTTGACTACAAAAAAAATAATATATGCAGCCAATTGTGAAAGTTGGCGCAAATGGTTATCCTTCTATTAGGTGTATTGAAATAATTAGATCCATATGCCTATTTTCAAATATATTAGGAGGTAACTAGATATGAGTCAACAATATGATGTAATCGTTGTCGGTGCAGGCCATAATGGCTTGCTAGTGGCTGCCTACATGGCAAAAGCCGGTCTCAAGACCCTGGTGCTTGAGAAGGAAAAGTGGTTAGGCGGTTCAACAAGCACCACCGAGTGCACGGTGCCTGGATTCAAACATGATCTGGGTGGCACAATGCACTCAGCAATTCAGGGTAATCCTGTCATCGCCAATGACGAACTCGGACTGATACGAAAGTATGGTCTCAAATACCTGTATCCAGAAATGTCTGCATCAAACGTATTCGATGACGGAACATCGATTACATTTTGGCATTCATTGGATAAGACCTGCGATGAGATTGCAAAATTCTCACCAGAAGATGCCGATTCCTACAAGAAGTTCAATCAGATGACCATGCCAATGATGCCCCTACTTGGCCAGGGTATGTTCAGTGCTCCACCCAGTTTTGGACAGATGATTGCTCAATTTGACCAGAATCCGGTCGGGCGCGAAATGCTTCGTTTTCTACTGATGAGCGGTTGGGATATTGCACACCAGTGGTTCAAGCACCCTAAGGTCTTGAATATGGCGCTTAAGCTCTCAACTGAAGCTATGGTTGGGCCGGAAGAAAAAGGTACAGCCATGTACATGCTGCTCGGCATCCCGAGCCATCATGTCGGCCGTGCCGGCTTCCCAGAAGGTGGTTCTGTTGAACTGCCCAAATCAATCGTCCGCTGTATAGAGGCCAATGGCGGCTCCGTGCTTCTGGATCGCGAAGTGGTCACCATCAAGACTAAAGGTGGTAAGGCAGTAGGTGTTGTCACATCGGATGGAGAAGAATATTTAGCCTCGCGCGCTGTAGTGTCAAACGTTGACCCGCGTCTCTCGCTCCTCAAGTGGCTGGATACTCCCTTAAGCGGTGATCTTCAGGACAAGCTCAACCGTATCCTTGAGCCGATGTTTTCTGGTCTCATGCAGGCTATCGCGCTAAATGAGGCACCCAAATACAATGTCGAATCCTGGTCAGGTGCGAATAACGCTGTTGTTGTTGAACCATTGTCGACCTCAGTCTTGGACTTCCGCCAAATGTTTGATGACCTGCGTTACGGCCGGATCCCAACCAAGGGTTTAGCGCCATTTGTTGTTGTTCCAACTAAAATTGATCCAACCCGGGCTCCAGAAGGTAAGCACGTGTTGTATCTATGGCACTATATGCCCTACGAGCTAGAAAAAGGAGGGCACAACAAATGGGACGAAATCAAGGTGGAGGTCGCTGATCAGATCCTCAATGATTTCCGAAAGTATGCTCCTAATGTAACCGAAGACAACATTCTTGGCCGTCATATTGTATCCCCGAATGATTATCCCAAGATGAATGCCAACCTGGTCAATGGTGCAATTGTTGGATTTGGTGGTTATCTCAGTCAGAGCTATGCCTACCGCCCGATCCCCGAGATGGGCCAGTATCGCACTCCGGTCGAAGGACTTTACCTCTCAGGAGCAAGCACGCACCCAGGAGGGGCAATCATCGGTGGTGGTCGTGCTACTGCCCAAATCATCTTCCATGACCTGGGTATTGAATTTGATGATGTGATCGATATTTAGTTGATAATCGAATCAGCAATTAACCCAAGTTGAGTAATATTGGTGTGAAAATCTAGGGAGTGCCGTGTGTGAGAGTCGGCGCCCCCGCTTTCACCCAGACCTGGATAAGCTTTATGCTTTGAATTTAGAAAACTTAAGGTGCTTTATGAAGAAATTGTTTTACTACATCATTACTGCTCTGGCGGTCTGGCTACTGGTATCTCCATTCCTTCTCCGCTATTCGGATAATGCCAATATTGCCGTTGCCGTCATTGCTGCGTTGGTGGGCGGAGCAATCGCGGTATTGGCTGCTGGGAAAGATATTTCGTGGCCGGCGAAGATCATTTTAGGGCTGGGTGCGGTTCTGTTTATTTGGGGACTGGTTGGAATCTTTCATGCGAGCAATGCAGGCCTGAATGAACTATTGGTTGGCCTTTTATGGGGCGGGATCGCACTTGTAATCACCCAGATCCAGCCAGCGGCTGAGATGGTTGCTTATGATGTTTACGGCAATCCAATGGCGCAGATTACAAAGATCTCCTTCAAAAAGGACAATCTGGTTGCGAAAGCGATCCTGCTGGGTAGCATGCCATCGACCATGTATATACGACCAGAAGAGGTTTGGAAAGTTCTTGAGATGATCTCGTTCGAGACCCTCCTCTGTTTGCCGAAATTTCTGATCACTGGTGCAAAGCGGGTTAAGGAAGTTAATGGGAAGGTCGAAACAGAAGAACAGACGAAACCTGTCTGATTAGTTTCGATACCACACTGTTGGAAGATGCAGGAATTCAGATGCAAATAGCCATCCGATTTTGGCAAATGTGCATCCTGAATAAATCTGCTCTTCCAGCAGAGTATTTTTCTTTATCTCGCATCCATGGAAGATAGTATCAGTGCCTACGTTAGAAGTTCTCCACTCCCTGAACCATCTGATCACTCGAAAGCTGACCGTGGTGATTATCGGAATGAGTACCTGAATTTTGCGGTGCTGGGATCGGAAGAAACGACAAAACAGATCGAGCGAATGGTGGGGGTCGGAGGTCAATTTTTGAATGAGGTGCGGATCCAGAACGGAAGTGGATTGGCATATCTGCTGTGGCGGGAATTGAAGCTAACCTGCAAGGACGAGATCAAGAATCTGCTGCAGGTTGGAACAGTGGATGGATCAAAACTGGATGCCATGGTGGATGCAGAGCGGAAAGTGGTGGTGTGGAAACGGAAGGAGGTGGTTGAGTGGAAGTTGAATCGGAAGGGGAATCTGTGGAACCTGACTGGATGTAAGTGGAATCCGGGGATGGATTGGTTGAGGGGTGTGGCAGAGACAGCGTTTGGGGAGGTGGTTAGGCTGGAGGATTGGGAGTGGAGGGGATAGAGGGGAGGGAATAGATGTGTTTACTATACTCAACATTATGATGTGCATGAAAATAAATTTCACGTCAATATAGTGCCATAAATATTCTAGAATTAAGAGATTATTAATTACCAACATGGAATACATCGTATAATCAATCTAAGAAATATATGGATTTTGATAGAAAATCTCCTAATTATTTTGGATCTATTATTTCTTAAGGATTTCTAAATTGAATGAATCGAATGAACCTATTGCATATAATGAAAAAAATCTTTTAGAACTTTTATTTAAGAAAAATCCGCTTCCGTTGTGGATCTATGATATTGAGACTCTTCAAATTCTGACTGTAAATGAATCTGCAGTTCACAACTATGGTTTCAGTAAAGAAGAGTTTCTAACGATGACAATTGCTGACCTACGTCCTCCTGAGGATTTGGTTAGGTTGAAAACCTTCCTTGATCGCCAGCGTAAAAATGTAGAAAAATCCGGGTCATGGTTACACCGCAAAAAAAACGGGGATTTGATGGAAGTAGATATTATCTCCTATTCAATTAAATTCGACGGTCGTCCAGCACGTTTGGTCTATACTTATGATATTACCAAGCACAAAGAGGAAGAAAAAAACGCCAAATTGCAAAACGCTGCATTAAATTCAGCAGCAAATAGTATTCTCATTACCAATCGTGATGGCGAAATCATCTGGTGCAATCCGGCTTTTTCCGAGTTAACTGGTTATTCAGCAGATGAGGTAAAAGGAAAAAATCCACGGTTTCTCAAATCAGGTAAGCAAAACCAGGCGTTTTATAAAAATATGTGGGATACCATCCTTTCTGGAGAGGTTTGGCATGGGGAACACATCAACCGTCGCAAAGATGGCAGTCTTTATTATGAAGAACAGACTATAACACCTGTGGAAGATGCGTCGGGTGAAATCACTCACTTTATATCCATAAAACAAAATGTAACCGAACGAAACCAGGCACAGGAAACCAATAAAATTCTTTTCAGAGCCGTGGATCAATCGGACCAAATTATCTATGTGACAGATCGGAACGGTAATATTGATTATGTGAATCCGGCTTTCGAACAAATAACCGGTTTTACAAAGGAAGAAACTATCGGTCAAACACCACGAATTTACAAATCAGGATTACATACCCCGGAGGAGTACGCCTGGTTATGGAAATCGATCCTCGCTGGTGAAACCCTGCATGATGTGGTAGCCAATCGCAAAAAGAATGGTGAGATATTTTACGAAGAAAAAACGATAACCCCATTAAGCGATGAAAATGGCATTATTACCCATTTTGTCTCAACTGGTAGTGATATTACATCCAGAAAACTGGCTGAAGATGCATTACAAAAAAGTGAAGAATTTCAGAAAAATATTGTTGAAAATATTCCAATTATGGTTTTTATTAAACAAGCGGATACTTTTCAATATGTCAGCTTGAATAAGGCAGGAGAAAAATTAGTTGGTCTTCCAAAAGAGGAATTAATAGGGAAAAATGATTACGATTTATTTTCAAAGAATGAGGCTGATTTCTTTACTGGAAAAGACCGTGAAGTACTTCAAAATAAAATTCTTGTTGAGATACCTGAAGAAACCATACAGACAAAATATCTCGGCGAACGAATATTGCACACCAAGAAGATTCCTTTGTACGACAGCCAGGGAAATCCAAAGTACCTGCTTGGAATTTCAGAAGACATTACCGAACGTAAAAAAGTGGAGAAAGAGAGTCAAATCAGGTTAGCTGAATTGGAAGCTGTTAACCGTATTTCCACCGCTTTGCGATCTGCTCAAAATCTTAATGAAATGCTTCCAGTATTAATGGATGTAACACTTGAATGTATGCAGGCAACAATGGGTAGTATCTGGTTATACGATCATGCTAAAAATGAATTGATCCCGGTAATAACACGTGGATGGGGAGAAGAAGATGGGTCACCAATCCGGAAGCCTGTTAGACCAGGTGAAGGAATGATGGGGTTTGTCTTCGAAAGTGAAAGACCACATAGGTCAAGAGATTTTAACAGTGATCCGCTCTTATCTGAGAAAACCAGAGAATTGATACCGTCTGGTATAGGGGGAGTCGCTGTTCCAATATTTGCAGGACAAAGTGTTATTGGAGTTTTCACCATAAATGTGGAATTACCAAGGGAATTAACAGATATCGATGTCCATCTATTAAGAACGTTATCTGAAATCGCTGGAAATGCGATCCACCGCACGACCCTTAAGGAACAAACCGATCAACATCTTCATCAGTTGGCAGCATTAAGTGATATTGAACATGCAATCTCATCCAATTTTGATATAAATCTTAATTTGAGTGTGATACTAAACCACGTAATTTCTCAATTAAATGTCGATGCAGCGGATATATTATTATTTAACGCAAGTTCTCAAACGTTATTGTTTAGTCAGGGGCGGGGATTTCGAACTAAATCAATTGAAAACACGAGATTGAGATTAGGTGAAAGTCATGCTGGTCGTGTTGCGCTGGAACGACGCTTACTTCATGTGAAAAACCTGGAAGAACCTGGTAACTGGCTGCTTACACATTTTTTATCTAATGAAAAATTTAAAGACTTTATTGGCGTACCATTGATCGCTAAAGGACAATTAAAAGGTGTGATGGAAATTTTCCATCGCAAACCGCTAAATCCGGATCGTGATTGGCTCAATTTCCTGACTTCACTTGCTGAACAGGCGGCCATAGCAATTGACAACAGTACCCTTTTTGAAAACTTACAAAGATCAAATATTGAACTGAGTCTGGCCTATGATGAAACGATTGAGGGCTGGTCAAAAGCTCTTGATCTACGAGACCATGAAACCGAAGGACACACCCAACGGGTTGCTAAAATGACAATACAATTGGCGCAACTATTCGGCGTCTCAGAAGAGTCGATGATAAATATTAGAAGGGGAGCACTTTTACATGACATCGGCAAAATGGGTGTACCGGATCATATCTTGTTAAAACCCGGACCATTAACGGGTGATGAATGGTTAATTATGAAGAAACACCCAGAATTCGCACTTAATATGTTGACTCCAATTCAATATTTAAAAGATGCGCTTGCAATCCCGTATTGCCACCACGAAAAATGGGATGGCAGCGGCTATCCACGTGGATTGAAAAATGATCAAATCCCATTGGCAGCCCGGATTTTCGCAATCGTAGATGTGTGGGATGCTCTCCGGTCAGATCGTCCATATCGACAAGCATGGTCCAAGGAACGAACCATTGATTATATTAAAGAACAGAGAGGAATTCATTTTGATCCGAACATTGTTGAAATGTTTTTAGAAAACAAAGTATACGAAGAAAGTGAATAAGATATTTCCTGTAACGATTAATGGAAATTAAATTACAAGTTTGGTTGGTTTATTCGGCTGGATGGGTTTTCAGAAAGGTGAGGACTTTAAAGATGGAAGTTTTTTGGTATAGATTCTTTTACTACTACTGCTTTTATAACTATATTATTACTCTCTATATTTAATTCAGTAGTAGTAGGGAGAGAGTCGGAATTTTTCCGACTCGTTTCCGGAAGAGGGTTAACAAGAGCCAGGGGAAACTGGAAAACATTCTGTTTGATCTGCCATGATTCATAGTTACCGGAGCAGGTTACAAATCCTATTTCGAGGAGGTAATTGAGGTCTGAAGCGACTGGCTTGTCGGAGTAGCCTGTCACCCGGGAAAGCCACTCTTTGCCAACCGGTTGGGTTGCGAACACGATTGCCATCAAGCAAGAGAGCGGGGCACCTTTCAGAGAACGAAGGACAGTGAGAGGGTTAATGGTCTGTATGGATATTCTCCATGGTTATGGGGTTGGTAGTCGGTACCGAGGACTATATTAATTGATTCGATGGGGAGATCGATGGTGACCAGGAGATAGAAGAACAATTCATCTGCTGGGATAGTAAGTTGGTCCAAAGGTGCTTTGGTTTCGAGCTGCTGGCGAAGCTGGATCAGTGATTGGGTCAGATAGGCATTGCGAATTGAATCAAGAGGTGTTTTGGTTTGGTGGATGGAGTGGAGGGAGTAGAGAGGCGGACCCATATTAGAAAATTTTAATTTTTAGCCCATCTCCATTCTAAACCGGTACCAGGGCACAAGAACGGCTATTCAGATGACAAATATCAGCAGGTATGCCAGTTTGGTTGATCCCCCATCAGTCCCTTGGGCTACAAGAAGTCAAAAGAAGCTACCGCCAGAAAAAGCCTTGCAGCACAGCAACGAGCTGAACTTATGCAGCTCAGGGACGCGAGGTTAATTCTATTTTACAACCCTTCTAGTATTAAATTTTTCAAGAGAGAAAAATAAAAGCACGATCCTGCTACACAAGACCGTGCAAAAACTTCCTGTTGAAAAAAGGTTATTTGAAAGCTGGGATGAAGATTCTTGGCTCAACGACTGGATCTTCGAGCATGCGCTGCCCGCCATTTTCGTGACATTGTGAGCAAAAATCAAACTGGGGCTGATGTGACAGATGGCAGGTTGTGCAACGCTGGTTAAGGTTGTGGTTGCGATGCGGGTTACGGTAAAGGAAATCTGTCTTGTTGCCTAAATGCTCTTCGTCAATGTGACATTGGAAACACATGGTGTTCTCAACTCGGATTTGTTCAAAGGGGTAGATATAGTTACCAGAAACATAAGCTACAGCACTGGCAAGCTCATTAGGGATGGTGTAATCCGAATGACAATCCTTGCAACCCACGTTAGCCTTCATGTGCAGGTTATCCAGGTGGATACTGTTGGTATAGGATTCCACATATTCGTCCATAACATGGCAGGAGGCACAGAACTGCGGGTTGGTTCGTGAGATATGATCTATCCCAAACCCGCCTGCGACGAGTATGACCACGACGAGAACGATTACCAGGGCAAGGGTGGAACCACCCAGAGCAAGCAGGCGTTTACGGTTGGCTTTTGGAGGCTTTTGCGAAGCAACTTCAGGCATTTTTTCGGTCTGACCGATATTTTGATTATTTTCCTCAGAATAGGATCCCATATTCACACTCCCAGATCACCATCGATGATCCTGTAATTGATATTGAATGGGGCAGGAAAGCTCCCGCCCCAATATGTTTTGTTTTTCGGCCTTGGGCTGAACCAAATGGTTACAGATCGAGTTCCGGAGAAACGGTTTTAACTAAAGTATATTTATGCAGTCTCTTTGGCTGCATTCGCACCCGCGATTCGGCCAAAAACGACCGTGGCGCAGATGGCAGTACCGGATCCCGGATAGTATGGCCCAATAAACCCACCAGCGTTCATACCACCCGCGTAGAGCCGGGAGATGGGTTTGCCATGTACATCAATTACACGCGCATCGGTATCGATCTTGACTCCGCCGACATTACCGAGGTTGACAGAAGTGACCTTGGTGGCGTAGTAGGGGGCTTCTTTCATCGGCACCAGCGCTTCGGACTTGCCGAAGACGGTATCCACACCACCATTGTCCATGTCCTCGTTCCATTTATTCATGCTGACTTCGAGCTGGGAAGCGTTGACACCGATCTTCATGGCCAGGTCGGCCAGGGTCTCGCCTTTAACGATCCGGCCGCTGGCCAGTTCCTCACTCAGGTCTTCGCTCAGTGGTCCCCAGATCCCGCCAAGGGCTGCACCGCCAAGATTCTTGGTGCTTTCATCAAAAACAGCCCAGGCTGTTGAATCCTCCTGGAAGAACACTGCCCGCATGGCAAAGGCGTAGTGGGATGCTTCATCTACGAAGCGTTGGCCGTACTTATTGACCCAGATACCTGGTACAGCTGGGATGGCCGCATTCAGAGCAGCCGCGCCCATGGATACAAAAGGCACGCCAATAGTACCACCCATACCAGCCAGATCTGCGCCAAGTGCCATCGCCATTTTGATGCCGTCGCCGGTATTTGTCGGGGCACAGAAACATAGGCCGGTTTCAAGCTCCCACAACTGCTGGGCTGCCATTTCCCGGGCCATTTCTTTGTTGTGGTCAATGCTGCCCGCTGCCAACACTACGGCACGGTTGGCTTTGAAGAATTTCTCCTGATTGCCAACCTGGGCTTTTACACCCACAACCGTTTTGTTATCATCAACAACCAGCGCGGTCACTGGGGTTTCCATCTGGAATGTCACACCCAGATCCTGAGCAACCTTGAAGAGGACCGCTATATGGACCTCACCTGTTCCTGCCTGGGCGACCTCACCACGCCCGCCGGGGACGTGGATGCGCTTCAGGTTGAGGGCCGGGTCGACCGTCGGGATGCGGGATACGCCATAGACATCGACATAGGTTAAACCATGGGCAACCAGCCAGTCAATAGCGCCAGGGGCATTCTTGGCCATCAGGGTGACCAGGTCAGGGTTCGCGATGCCTTCGGATTCCTTGATCCATAATTCCGCGTGGATATCGGGAGTATCGTTATTGACGTTGGCGAATTCCTTTTGGAAACTGGTGCCTGCGGCCTGGATGACTGCGCCAGAGATCGAGGTTGAGCCGCCGATGCTGGCTGATTTCTCGAAAACAACCACCTTTGCCTGGCCAGTTTCTACCGCTTCGATGGCAGCCACCAAACCTGTACCGCCACCGCCAATGACCAAGACATCGGCTTCCTCATCCCATTTGACACCAGCAGCAGACTGCGCACCACAGCCAGCGAGAATGGAGCCGCTAGATACGGCCGCGCTAGCGACCAACATCCCTTTGAGAAAGCCCCTTCGGTTTACAAATACTTGATTGAACTCATTCATTTTTTCTCCATAAAATTTAATCCAGAGTTTCTCTATGGTATTAACACAAAGAGAATATTGTAATTATTGAATAACTTATTAAAAAATCCAACCCCACCCAGCATATAAAACCCTCACCCGAATGGGTGATATTTTTCACATACCAAGGGTATTCTCCTCCGGAAATATTTATATTATTCCGCGTTGTTAGGTTTTTGTTGATCTATTATTATAAAAATACTTCGTACGGTTAAAGTTCTTGGGGCAGGAAACCCCACCCCAAGAAGGAGGAGAAATGATCAAATGATCCCCGTAAGGTTATGCAGACCAAACTGTTTCATCAGCAGCTTTTTGTCCAGCGATTCTGCCAAAATAAACCGTGGAAATTACCCCGGTTCCGGTGCCTGGGTAATATGGACCCATAAAACCACCAGCAGTTTGTCCTCCAGCGTACAATCGGGGGATCACTTTACCATTGGTATTGAGAACCTGGCAATCACCGTTAATGCGCAGGCCGCCGATGGTTCCGAGATTATATTCAACCACTTTTACCGCATAGTATGGGGGATTATCCATCGGACTTAGTCCTAATTGTGCCCCCCACTCGGTATCTCTTCCGGAAGAAGCCATATCTTCATTCCATTTATTAATCGTATTTTCCAAATTATCTGCATTTACTCCAATTGATTCAGCCAATCCTCGGATAGTCTCGCTTTTCACTACTACACCATCAGAAATTTCTTTGGACATGTCTTCACTCATCATTGAAATCCCGCTGACTGCAGCACCACCCAAATCCATTGCGCTTTGATCCCAGATTTGCCAGGTGAGGTGAGATTCCTGATTAAAGACTTTGCGCATCACATATCCATAATGGTTATCCTCAGCAACAAAGCGTAAACCGTTATTATTCACCATAATTCCGGTAACAATCAGATTTCCTGGAAGGGTGGGAGCAATGCCTACATTGGTGGTGGGTAGACCAATTGTACCGCCTAAACCAGCCAGATCTGCCCCGATTTCCATACCCATGCGAATTCCATCACCAAAATTTCCTAACGCACAGTAGGAAACCCCCGTTTCCAATGCCCATAACTGGTGAGGAGAGAATTGTTGTGCCATATCCTTATTGCGATCATATCCGCCAGAGGCCATCACAACACCTTTGTTAGCTTTTACATTAATGGTTTTTCCGTCAATATTCGCAACTACACCTATTACACCAAACTGGTCATCAAAGATCAGTTTTTGTACCGGGCTGTCAGTGATAATTTCAACACCAGCTACTTGGGCATTGGAAATTAGTGTATCCATGTGGAATTTTCCCCAACCCGAAGTATTATTTTCTCCGCCACCGGGCACATGGATGCGGTCTGCCATATATTTTTCATCAATATATGGAATGGGAGCAACACCATAAACATTAATATAGGTTATGCCCTGCTGCTCCAACCAATCCACACAATCCGGTGCACCATTTGCCATAGCTTTCACCAAATTCGAATCCGTGATGCCTTCTGCAGCCAAAGACCAATACTCATAATGTTTTTCGGGATTATCATCTTGATATTCGGTAAATTCTTTCTGGAATTTTGTACCTGCTGCCTGAATTACTCCAGATGAAATTATTGTATTACCACCTAAGGAAGCTTCTTTTTCAAGCATTAATACAGAAACACCTTTATTTGCTGCTTCCAAAGCGGCCACCACAGCGGTTCCACCACCACCAACAATAACCACATCAGCTTCCTTATCCCATTTAATTGATGAAGAACTTCCAGATGGTTTTGGGTTGCATGCCTGCAGCATCCCAGTTGAGGCTAAAGCCACACCGGTTAATGTGACCCCTTTTATGAACGAACGTCGATCGAGTCTATCTTCCATGTTGAACTCCTTCAGAAAAAATTTGATCCATAGTTTCTCTATGGTTTTAATACAAAGCACTTACTCTAATCATAAGAAAACTTATTAAAACCCCCAACCCTACCCAGCATATCAAACTCTCACCTGAATGGGTGATTTTTTTTCACATACCTTGGGTATTCTCCTCCAGAAAAATTTAGAAAATTCCGCGTTGTTTAGCCATAACCACCGCTTCAATGCGGTTGTGGGCATCCAATTTGGAAAAAAGTTCTTTAATATGGCTTTTGGTGGTATTGATTGAAATACTTAAATTAAGAGAGATCTCCTGATTGCTTAACCCCTGACTGATCAGACGAATAATCTCGAGCTCCCGCGGGGTTAATGCATCCACCACACGCTGTCTGGTATTCATAAAGCTAGTTAATGCATCTACTGCACGTGGATCTAATACAGCATGTCCCTGCAATAATTCAATCAGTTGTTCTGGCAAATTTAACTGCTCCGCATCCTTTATCAGATATCCACGTGCCCCAGCCTGCATACAGGCATACACTAAATCATATTCAAAATAACCGGTCAGGATTAATACCACTGACTTTGGAGAATGATATTTTATTTGGCTGCATACCTCTGCCCCGGAGATGTCATGCAATTTTAAATCTAAAATTACAATATCCGGCAAATACTTTTGTGCCTGATGCACGGCTTCTTTGCCGTTGGATGCTTCGCCAACCACCTCAAAACGCCCATCCGTTTCCAATATTGAACGAAGCCCCTGGCGAACAATTTGATGATCATCTACCAATAAAATGCTAATCATTGTGATTATTTCCCTCCAGGGTTAATGGAATGGTTACCATTAAAGTAACTCCCTGATCCTCGTTATTAAATATTAAAAACTGGCCATTTAATGGAGCAACCAATTGTTTCATCAAATCCAACCCAAAATGTAAGGTCAGGTCATCCGCATCTGTGTTCATTTCATCCGGAAGGCCAACACCATTATCTTGTATTTTTAATATTAATTCCATATCTGTACGGCGCAAACTAACTAATGCAGCGGTTGCTTTGGCATGCTTATAAATATTACTCAAACCTTCACGCACCAATCGATAAACTACCTCGATCACCGAGAAAGGTAGTTCACCCGGATCACTCATGGTATTCAAACTGGTTTTGATGTGATATTCATTTTGAAAATCGGTGATTTGCGATTGTAACAGGTCAACCAAATTATGGTCTTTGGTCATTTGGCGGATATTTAAGGCAAAAATTGCACTCCGTAGCTCATAGGTACTACGTGAAATAAAATGTTGGACGGTTTTGATCCGTTTGTTAATTTCCGGTGCCAAATCTTTTTGTTGAAGCACCCACTGGACTTCCAACCCAGTGCGAAATAATAATTGGGTAACGGTGTCATGAAGGTTTTGTGCGATACGTTGTCGTTCTTGCAAACGAATTAATTCAAGCTCCTTTTCAGCCAGACGGTTCCTGTCTATGGCCAGGGCAACGTGGTTTCCAACCGTTTCTGCCATTCGAAAATCTTCTTGTGAAATTTTGTATCTTGATTTCCAAAACAAATTGGCAAACCCGAGTAGTTCTTGGTTTATAAAAAAGCCAATTTGGAGCATTGTTTTATTTTTTTGGATTAAATCAATGAAAGTGTTTGGATCAAAATTGAAATTTTCAAACAAAGGGAATTGGCTTGAAAAATCCACTAAATTTTCAACATAGATAACCGGAGATGCCAGGGATAAACTTTTTAGGCTGGTTTTTCCGACATCACCAGGGTTAGCCAAATCACACCAAAACCGGTTTCGAGTTGGTTCTGACAACTCATTTTTGTTTAAATGAAAAGATGCAACCAATTCTGTAAGTCCTTTTTCCTTGATTTGAAACAAAAAACCGGCATCAGCCTGAAACATACGCACCAATAGTCTTGTTACATTTTCTAAGATTTTTTGAATCGTTTGGGTGAAACTGAGCTGTACCAGAATTTTCTGCATACTTTCTGCCACAAAACGACGATGCTGTTCACGGCAATATAACTGCGCATTATCAATACCAACCGAAGCACCGGAGGCTAACATCGATAAGGTTCGTTCATCGTTTGGCCCAAAAGCGCTGTTGTAGTTGTGAACTGCCATAAGTAAGCCAAACAGTTTTGTGGAAGTCCTTAAAGGTACGATTAACATGGAGCGGATGCCAAAATTGTTAAAATCCTGGATGGATACTCTTTCATCCTTGGAAGCGTTCAAAATCCGGATTGGTTCATTTTTTTCTATTACTTCTGCCACCAAAGAATGATCAAGCGGGAGGTTAAAACCGGGCATCAGGATCGCATCTTTTGCGCCTGCACTGGTGACAATATTTAGGTGGTCGGCTTCGCGTAAAAACACATGGATTTCATTTGCTTCAGTAAGCCGCAGAGCATGATCCGCAATAAGCTTCAATATCACATTCATATTCAGGTGACTGTGAATAGCTTGTTGAATGGAAATGATGGTTTCCAATTCTTCTGTCCGGTATGATAAGTTGGAAACTAGAATAGCATTTTCAATAGCAGAAGCTGTTTTTTTGATAAATTGACTAATTAAATGTACATGATCAGCCTGGTAAAAACCGCGTATTTCGTTACATACATCTAATAATGCGATTGTTTCCCCACCAACTTTTATCGGAAAGCCGATCCAGGACCCAATAAAATCATAGGTTTTATCCGGAGCAACTTTCGCGGATTCTTGAAAATCAACGGCATTTACTGAATTATCTTTTACATCTGAAACCAATACAGGCCGATCTTCTTTTATGGCTATATATGCCCCACCTGTTTTTTCTAATGGGAAATTATATTTCTTAACTTTCTCGGGTGGAATTACCCCTCGACTGGCAAGATATTTTAAATACCCGCCGTCAATCAAGTAAATAGAAGATTGTACACAGGGGATTAAGTCAAATATTTGGTCCAAGATTGAAATCAATAAGTGATTTCCAAATGAATATGTTTTCAAATCATTTTCCTAACATATTTTTATGGGCAATTATAGCATCAAGGGAACAACTTTTTTTACTCGACGAATTTACTTACAAATAATCTTTCAAATGAAAAGAACGTTGGCTTAAAAAGAATGTTAACCTAGGGCGAAAATAAATTTCATCGGAGGGAGCAAATGATGAGTCAAAGAAGTAACCTGAATCTCAAAACCGTTCAAACATAAGATTCTATTGATTGAATTGACTCAAGATAATTATCGAAAACAGAATTATCTGGAGAGAGATAGCCTTTGTCGGTATAGAATGCGAGGTTGAAGCATTGGTAACAGCTGCATTTGAGCAGGTGGTAATTGATGTTGAGGTTTGGTGCTGGATCATTTGAGCGGATACGGTGGATCAGAAGAGCAGTGTCCATTTTTTTCTTTCTTCCATACAAGATGTGACCAATCAGGTAGTATGGGGTGACGTGATCTTTGTTCGCTATGCGGCTTGCCATGGGTTCGCCGATCCCAACTGATTTGAGGATCTGGTGGGACTCGGAAAAATGGAAGTTTTTTGGTATAGATTCTTTTACTACTACTGCTTTTATAACTATAGTATTACTCTCTATATTTTATTCAGTAGTAGTAGGGAGAGAGTCGGAATTTTTCCGACTCGGTTCCGGAAGAGGGTTAACAAGGGCCAGGGGAAGATGGAAAACATTCTGTTTGATCTGCCATGATTCATAGCGACCGGAGCAGGTTACAAATCCTATTTCGAGGAGGTAATCGAGGGCTGAAGCGACTGGCTTGTCGGAGTAGCCTGTCACCCGGGAAAGCCACTCTTTGCCAACTGGCTGGGTCGCGAACATGAGTGCCATGAGACAGGAAAGCGGAGCACCTTTGAGAGAACGAAGGCCGGAGAAAGGGTTAATGGTATGTATGGATTTGCTCCATGGTTATGGGGTTGGTTGGTAGTCTGTGTCGAGGACTATATTTATTGATTCGATGGGGAGATTTACTACTCTGAAGAATAAAGAATTGGGATTATAGTTATTGACCCTGTATTTTTTTTGACAATTAAATTGCCTAACCTTAAGAAAAGTTCATTGAATGAACAAGAATATGAACACGAATTATTTGACAGGCCATAACCTTTATAGTAAACTTTCTGACGCGATAGGCGAGGTAGCTCAGTTGGCAGAGCAGCGGACTCATAATCCGTTGCTCCGCAAAAAACAATCAAAAAAATCCACAAAAATTTTGTGGATTTTCTTTTTTTAAGAATTATTCTGTAGCCCAAAATTCAATCACTGGATCCAACCATATGCCCTATGAGTTTCATGCAACTCCTCTTCGCCAACAATCCCATAAAAATCACCTGTAACCGAAACAGATGAATGCCCCAATAATTGTGACACTTCAATTAAGGAAGCTCCATTTTTCAACATCCCTCTGGCTGCTCCATGTCTCCAATTGTGAGGATTCCATCCATGATCAATACCAAGAGATCGTCCCAATCGTTTGAAAACCTGATATACACCTGAGACTGTAAGTCCCCTCGGTCGCTTTTTTGCCCTACCACAACTTGTGTTGATGAACACATAAGGACAATTAACATCAGGTCTAACTTCTAACCACTCTTCTAATGCCCGCTTAGTTTTATTTCCAAAATAAACCAAGCGGGCTTTATTGTTTCCACCTCTTCCTTTTTCGTGAACAACAGCGGCACAACAATTCAGGTCCAGCTCTTCCATTCGTAGACCTGCAATCCCAGCAGCTCGACAAGCCGTATCAGCTAGAAATAGAACCAATGCATAATCTCTGGGATTATTTTTAGCTTGTTCAATGATCAAATCTCTTGCATTTTCTTTTATTCCCTTTGGAGCATTTTTTGGTTTTGGTGGCGCTTCAAGTTTTTTGGCGATGTTTTCTGCAAGAATCCCTTCTTCTTCACACCAGCTGAAAAATCGCCGGCAAGCCCTAATATATCCATGGATTGTCAACCTCGATAATTCTCCTTCTCCAGTAGGTTTTGTAGGATGGAACATGTTCTTTTTATCCAAGCTTGCCAGATCTGCTCTCCATCTTCGAAGCATTCTTAGGTCAATTTCTTCAAGAGAGCAGTCACCTAATGCAATAGATAATGAGTACAATTTTTGGCTATACCATTGAACAGTTCTTTTGGACTTAACCCCATCCATCGATAAATAAAAATCTTCGAGTGCATCTATCAAGCGCATTTAAGGCCCCTTGGTTATGGTGATTTCTGCAGTGCGAACAAGGTTCAGACACAGCTTAAAACACCAGAATTCTAAGCCGCTATGCGTCAGGTATATGTTTTCTATTTGCGAAAGTATATCGGACTTAATTGCGAGCCCGGGTGGATTGGCAGATCTGCCCGGGCAATTTTTCAAGGCACCGCGCAACCGATACGGAATCCCACATCCCAGCAGGTGATCAGTTGCGCAGAACATTTTCATTATATCCACCGAATGAATCATGTCAATACAAATCACCGAATTAAACCATAAAGGAGCTAACAAAAATGCAAAGTCAAAACATCACTACCTCACTAGATTCAATTCGCAATGCCTATCTGACCCAATCACTGATTCAGCTACGCCAGCAGCTCGAAACCAAAGCACCTTTGGACCAGCTCACCATCCCAGCAGACGAATTGTTCTACCATCTCCTGGTAACCATCGATCTGCCCATCGAATCAATTAATATAGTCCTTGGCACGGGCTACATCACCCTCCCATAATGATTGGCGAAGCCATGCATAACATTAACCCTATCACTGCACTCAGGTCCCTAAAAGGAGCTCCGCTCTCTTGCCTGGTAGCTCTTATGTTTGCTAATCAACCGGTCGGAAAAGAATGGCTTGCCAGAGTGACAGGTTATTCAGATAAGCCGGTATCTGCAGCCATGGATTATCTCCTGGAGATGGGATTTGTGATCCATGGTGGACGCACTGAAGCCTGGGAGATCCACCATGAATTCAAACAGCTATCCATGGGAAATCCTGAATTGTTTTTGAATTCCAGTCGGAATAATTCCGACTCGGAAGCTACTACTACTGCTTTAAATACAGATATTAATAATAAACAAGAAAAAGCAGTAGTAGTAAATGCAGTAGAAGCATCTGACCAGGAAGAAATTGTCACCAGCGATTTCGACGAATCTCTTGAAATCATCAAATCAGCCGGGATTGGGGAGCCCATGGCATCCCGCCTGGCGAGGATGCACCACATCAACCCGTATTACCTGATGGGACACGTTCTCCAGGCGCAAAGGGATGATATCAACATCCGTCTATTGATCCATCGTCTCAGGTCCAGAGATCCAGCCCCCTGGCTAAACCAGAACTATCATCTGGTTGGTTGCAAATGTAACCAGTGTTTTCATTTTGTCTACAACCATGACAAAGGACTCTTGCCTGTCGAAGATTTCGATTACAAATCTTATCAGCATTCTGTCACCATCGAGAGCTTTTAGACGCAATTTGCACTGGTCTGATTGCAAATCATTTATATAATGTATCCATAATGGGTAATTATTGGATGAATCTTCTCACATCAAACAAATAATCACAGGAGAAAATCAATGTACACAATCAAAGTAAAATCTAACTCCAAAACAGCTTCTATAGCCGGATCAATCGCCGATACTTTCCGGGATTACCATCAAGCTGAAATTCAAACCATCGGCGAAGGATTTCGTAATCTGTCCATTATTTTTTACTTACATTCTGCTAACTTCTATTTCAAAAATTACTTGTAAGAAGGTTATTGGATACAGGATCCATTTCAGAGTTCAATTAAGTTGAAATAGATTGGAAAGTTTTAAATGTAATATGGTTGGCATCAAATTTCGGATTCTTATGCTGTTATTCAATATATAATAATAAAACAGTGGAAGGTTTCCTTAAAATGAATTGATCTGGGTCAACTTTAGTTAATGAATAATTCAAGCTCTGTAAATATTTAATATTTATTTTTTGAAATTTTCGCTTTTTGTAAATTTTTTAGGAGGTTTGATAATGAAATTTGACTTATTGCTACTGGGAGAACATGAACCAACGAGATTGTTGAATTTAGCTTCGAAAGTAGAAGATTATGGTTTTGAGTATTTGTGGTATGCAGATGAAAAATTTTTCCGAGATCCGTATTCTAGTCTCACATTCATATCTCAGCACACTTCTAAGATAAAGCTAGGTCCCTGTGTTACTGATCCTTTTACACGGCATCCAGCCATAACTGCAATGGCAATGGCTACTATGGATGAATATTCAAATGGTCGTGGAGCCCTTGGTATTGGAGCTGGTTTTAGTGGTTTGGAGGCAATGGGTATCCAACGTAAAAAAATTGTTCTTAGTACTCGTGAATCAGTAAATCTAATTCGAAAACTTTGGGCTGGTGGTTCATTCTCATTTACTGGTGAAACAGTCTCATTCCACGATGGTGGTCTAAATTTTAATGCAAGAAATAATATTCCTATTTTAATTGCAGCTGCCAGCCCACTTATGCTCCAATTGGCAGGTGAAATTGGTGATTTTGTCATGTTGGGCGATTTAGCTTCAAAAAGAGTTATAAACAAAGCACACAAACATGTTATTGACGGCGCTCACAAGAGTGGTCGGGATCCATCTACCCTAAAGATGCTGACTCGAGTAAATCTAATTATTAGTGATGACATAGATGCAGCTAGAGATGCGATGAGACCCTGGATTGCAGGAGATCTCTGGCAAAACTATCCTAGATGGGAAAAATTTTTTAACTACTCTCCTATTTGGGAAAAAGAATTGGACCCTTTAATTGCATTTATTCAAAATTATGGTGGTAAACCTCGAAATGTAAAAGATTTTGACTTAATCAAAAAATTTGATTATTTGATAACGAACGAAATGGTTCGCGATAAAGCTTTAGCTGGAAATGTAGATGGTATTGTTGAACAAATTGTTGAAATATCAGAAACCAATATCGAAGAGATTGCATTATATCCTTTGCCATTGCCAAATCAAGATATTGAATTTGTACTTTCGATTTTTGCAGACAAAATTATGCCTCGCGTAAAATCTATAATAGCAAATAAGATGTAATTGTTTCGAATTAACAATAGTTACTTTTTCCAACTTGAAGTGCTAATGTACTAATTATATTAAGATTTCCATTTTTTTAAACAATAATGAGATTACAAAAAGAACTTATTCTTTAGAAAGTTATTAATACAAAAATTGTTATTTATTTTCTTAAATCCATTAATTAAATTCCATTGTCGTTGTTGGTTCTTGAAAAAGAGAAAAAACAATTCCAAATTGAAAGGCCAATCATTCTCTAACTTGGCAATAACTCCATCCATAATCCAACCATTCTATTTTAAAAAAACCTAAAGAGTCAACAGGTCATTGTTTTGATAAAATCGGGTGAGAGTCAAACGCCATTTTGTAGACATTAACCATTTGGTCTAGTTTACCTTCAAAAAGATTGTATGGACCAAATTTATTTTTCTGTTAATAAATTACGAAAAAATAGTAAAAAGAATCATAACTGTAGTCAATTTATTGTTTTACATAAACCAAATATTAAGGTTCATCAAGTCCACAAATTTATTTTTTTTATTTCGCACATGATTAAAATCATAAATTTATTATGACATTAATTACTGATAATGAATTGTAATATCATCTATAAAGATACTAGTTCTATTTATAAACTCACTGTTCATTATTTGAAATACCCGGAGTAAGTAAAATCGAAAATTTAATCGAAGCTAGCAAATGTCCTGCGAGCACTCTTGCTAATGGTTTATATGTTCTTGAATATGTAGCACTTTATGGACAAAGGAAAGGTGTCACAATCCAAGAAGTTGCGAAATCATTGAAAATGAACCGAAGTAATGTTTATCGGTATTTAAGAACATTGGTTGATACTTGTTGGTTGGAATATGATGAAGAGTCTCGAAAATTTCGTATAGGAGCAAAGCCAATACAAATTGCAGGGGCGTCTTTACAACAATTAGATTTACGAACAATCGCAAGGCCTTTTTTGGAAGATCTTGCAGAAAAAACAGGCCTTGCTGTTCACTTAGGAGTTTTAGATTATTCGTCTATTGTTTACATCGATAAAGTCGAAAGTAATAGTCCAATCCAAATGCGTTCAAGGATTGGTATGACTGCACCGGTATATTGTACTGCAATGGGAAAAGTACTGCTATCTACACTCAGTCTATCTAATATAAAGAACTTAATAGGTGATGACTTACCTCGACGCACCTCCAATACAATTACTTCTTTTAATAAATTGTTGGAGGATATTAATCGTATTAGAGAAAATGGTTATTCGATAGATCTTGAGGAAAACGAGGTTGGGATTGGTTGTGTGGCCTCTGGCATCTTTGGATATGATGATGAAATGATAGGTGCAGTTAGCATATCTACATTAATACAAAATTTAACACCTAATATTGAAAAATTTTCAGCATATGTTATGCGCTGTTCCAACCAAATTTCCCAAAGTATGGGTTATAGCCATAAATACTGATTCATTTAAAGGAACCTTTCTTCCTTATTAATGATCTCTTTAAATAATTAATTTAGAAAAGGACGATGAACTATAAAAAAATAAATTTAGATGTCGTCATAAAAATTACCCAATAACAAAAAAAGGAGAATAAAATGAGTGGTTCAATACTTGGTGACATTTTATATGTCGATCTAACCAACCGCAAGATTTCCAAAAAACCATTTACAAAAGAGTTATCAGCTCAGTTTATTGGCAATCGTGGCTTTAATGCTTCCCTTTTATGGAAAATGGTACCTCCAGGTGTAGACCCGCTTGGGCCAGACAATGTATTAATTTTTGGTACTGGTCCTTTGACAGGAACGTCAACGCCCAGCGCTGGTCGAGTTACAGTAACTACGAAAAGCCCTGCTACCTATATATATTTAAAAACAAACGTTGGTGGAGCTTGGGGGGGTGAATTCCGTTTTGCTGGGTTTAGCTATGTTGTTATTTCCGGTAAATCCGACACTCCAGTTTACCTTTGGATTAATGACGACAAAGTTGAAATCCGAGACGCTCGTCATCTCTGGGGAAAGGATGTCCGTGCAACTGAACACCTAATTCAGCAGGAAATCGGTGATGGTAATATAAAAGTAGCATCAATTGGTCAAGCTGGTGAAAACCTTGTTTTGTTTGCAGCAATAATGTGCTCTAATTATAACGCTGCTGCTCGAGGTGGCGGTGGAGCTGTTATGGGTTCAAAGAATCTTAAGGCTATCGCAGTACGAGGGACTCGTCCCGTTGAGGTTGCTGAACCGGCTCGTTTCAAGGAATTAGTTGACCAATCTTGGGAACTGTACAACAAACAGTCAGGCGCATTAAACACCCATATTTATGGAACTGCTGGAAGTGTAACAGCTGTTAATGAAATGCATATCCTACCAACACATAATTTTCAATTCGGTTATTTTGATGATGCTAACAAAATTTCTGGCCAGGCATTAATCGATGGTGGTTATCTAAAACGACGTGTAGGTTGTTACTCCTGTCCCATGTCATGTCATCGGTATTCTGAGGTCAATGATGGAAAATATAAAGGTTCGTATACCGGAGGTCCGGAATATGAGACGTTTAGTGCATTAGGATCTGGTTGTGGTGTCAGCGATATTGAAAATATCATTCGAGCAAATGAGTTGTGTGATATATATGGTCTTGATACTATTTCAACTGGTAGCGTAATCCAATGGTTGATGGAATGCCATCAGCAGGAAATTGAATTCGATCGAGAAGGGTTAGATCTTTCTTGGGGGAATGGAGATACCGTGATATCTCTGATAGAGAAAATTACATTTCGTCAGGGAATAGGAGATTTGCTCGCGAATGGTGTAAAAAGAGCATCAGAAGTAATGAAGCAGGACTCTGAAAATTGGGCGATTCACGCGAAAGGTTTAGAACAATCTAGGGTTGAAACTCGTTCTGCTTATTCGTATGCACTCGCATTTATGGTAAATCCACGCGGTCCAGATCATCTACATACAGAAACTTTGGCGGAATTTGGTATGTCACCTGAAATGTTGGATGTGATTGAAATAGCAACAGGGGATAAAAAATATGCGACCCCTTATATTACTGAAAAACGCCCTGAAATTGTGCGCTGGCATGAGGATGTGTATGCGATGACTGATTCTTTAGGTCTGTGCGCTTTTGCATCGACAGCTCAATACTATATGACTCCGAAATTAATGGCTGAATTGTTTTCTGCGTCTGTAGGTATTCCTTGTAGTGAAGAAATGGGAATGAAACTCGGAAAGAAAATTGTAACTATGGAACGTTGCTATAACACACGTGAAGGAAAAACCCGCGAACATGATCGATTACCAAAACGTTTGATGACAGAAGCTCTAAAAGACGTGAAAGACAGACCCAATATTAACTCCCTTGAGGTGATGGGACCTCTTCTTGACCGTTATTATGCTATGCATGAGTGGGATGTAAATACTGGCCGCCCAACAAGAAAAGTTTTAGAAGAATACAATTTGAAAAAATGGGCTGATGAACTTGAAAATAAAGGGTATTTGCCTGGATAACGAATACAAAACTGTAACTCCAAATCTAGAATTTAAAAATCGTTTTATTAATCAACAAAAAAATCACTAATAAAGGAATTTCATTATGTTTACGAGAGATAATATTGAACCATTTTTAGAAGGATTGGCTATATTAGGTACTGGTGGTGGGGGGTCACCTGAATGGGGTCGTGTTATTATGGAAAACGACCTTGAAAAAGGTCGAAATGCGAAAATTGTCAAACCAGAAGAAGTCCCTGATAATGCTATTGTCGCCAGCGGTGGAATCATGGGTTCTGTGAAAGTTCTGGATAAAATCAGTCCTAAGGAATTAATTGCTCGCTGGGAGGAACGGTTTGAACTAGGCGAGGCGTTTAAACTGCAATCTGACACTTTAGGTAAGAATATTGATTATATTGTTGCATTTGAGATGGGTGGTTTGAATACACCCGTTATGCTTTCACTTGGCGCACGAACTGGAATACCTGTAATTGATGGAGATGGATTAGGTAGAGCAGCCCCAGAAACCCAAATGATCTCTTTCATTGGTTATGGAGTTTCGTTAACTCCAATGCCACTGGTAGATGCAGTTGGAAATTCGGTTGTAGTTAGACACGGGGTTGAGAATACATTTGCTGATACATTGGGAAGATGGATGGTAACCCGTGGAGGTGGAATGGGGGCTAATTGTCATTACCCAATGGATGGAAAGAAGTTAAAAGAATCTGTTATTCCTCATACAATTAGTGGAGCACTTGCCCTTGGTGAGGCAGTTTTTAAAGCTCGAAAAGATAAAGTATCACCAGTTGATGTTATTGCTAATATTGTTAAAGGAAAGCATATTCACACTGGAGTTATTCAAAAAATGGAAGAAAAAGACTGGGAGGGGTTTTACTTCATCACAGCTGAATTGAGTGGTGGTGCTCAATTGATTATTAAGAATGAATATATGGTCTTATATATGAAAGGCAAACCAGTTACTATTTTCCCAGATTTTATCCTAGGATTAGACCCTAAAACAGGTCGCGGATTAATGAGTGCAGATCTAAAACTTGGTGATGAAATAGCGATTGTTGTTTCTCCATGTCATTCTCGTCTACGAGGAGCACTAAAATCTGAAGCTGGTCGTCATGCGTTTTCCCCCAAACGATTTGGTCAACCTAACTTGGAGTATAAACCAGTAGAAGAATTAATTAGCGGTTTTTAATCATATGAATTAGGAAAGGAAGGACAAGATGAAACAAATTATTGTTGATGTAGCTAAATGTACTGGTTGTGGTCAATGTGTCTTAACCTGTGCGTTTAAAAATGTTGACAGGTTTGAACTAAATCAAAGCAATATTAGAATTATTCAATGGGAGGATATTTGCCTTTCTGTTCCACACCTTTGTCAACAATGCAATGATACGCCGTGTATTGTTCCCTGTCCAACAGAGGCAATCACTGTAAATCCTACAACTGGTGCAATCGTCATTGATAATGAACTTTGCATTCAATGTTATCTTTGCAAGGATGAATGTAGATATCAGGTTATTCATATTGATCTAGATGGGTTTCCCCTAACCTGTGATCTGTGCGCAGGCAGCCCAAAATGTGTCGAGGTTTGTTATCCTGGTGCTTTGAGTTTTGATGAAATACCAGAAGTAGAAAAAGAACCATTACGTGCTATAGCACAAATACTAATTGATCGTGCCGAAGGGAAACCTGTACCTCCTCCTGAAGCTTTAAAATTGCTAAGTGTTAAAGAATGATCAAAAATATGAAAGTACATGTTGAAATTCGCTTTGCAAAAGGTGTAAAAAAACATACCATTGAATTTCTTGTGGATACTGTAACATTGCATGAGGTTTTGAATTCGATGAGTCAAACTGATTGGGCAAAAGAATTATTTATTCTAAAAGATGGCGAATTATCACTAGTTTCTGGGTATTTAATGGTTCTAGAGAAGCGCATGGTACAACATTGGGAAACAAAAGATGTAGTGGTCCATAACGATCAACATCTTAAATTTGTTCAAGTTGTTGCTGGTGGATAGGAAAATGAATAATAAAATTCGAATAGTTGGTTTAAGTAGCAGCCCGAGACATGCTAATACTGAGGTTTTATTGAAAGAAGCTTTGAATGCTGCAAAAGAAGCGTATCCGGAAATCAATATTGAATTTTACAGTCTCAAGGCGAAAGTGATAAAGCATTGTTATGATTGTAAAGCTTGTGAGCGTAGACATGCAATGTCTTTAGCAGAACAATGTGTCCTTAAGGATGATTGGGCAGAAGTAGTTCGACCCCTTGTAGATCCTGTTCCCAACGGAATAATCATGGCTTCTCCAGTATATTTTTCGGATGTAAATGCACAAATGCGTGCCTTTATGGAACGCTGTACATCACTTGTAAAACCTTTTTGGTTTCCTTCCATTCCATTTCCAGCACCTGATTTTTCTAGAACCGCAGCTGGTGGAATCTCTGTTGGTTTCCATCGTCATGGGGGGCAAGAATCAGCCATTCTCACAATAATGCGATTTTGCGCGATTATGGGGATGGCTGTCGTTGGCAGTGTCGATCCAGACCATGGTCCAATTGGATATTATGGTGGTGCAGGGTGGGAAGATGTGTCAGGCAATCCGGGTAGAGAAGCCGTTAAACAGGATGCTTGGGGATTGTTCTCAGCTCGCGTGTTAGGTCGAAAAGTGGCTCGTACAGCAATCATGTTGGCAAACGCGCCAGAGGTGGCTTCGGTCTCAGAAACTTATGTTTTTCCATTCATTAAGCAGCCAGAATAAATTATTTCGATGGTCAATGTTATAAATTCCAAACACATTTTAAATCACAAAATGATTTTTTAATGAGAATTAACAAGATTGAAATTTCATTTCAAGTTGAAAGGAGTAATAAGTCTCTTTTCTTCGCTAAAGGAAGAAATACAGACAGTGCATAAATATGGCTAAAAACGAGTTATTATTGATGATTCCTGGACCTGTTCAACCTGAACAGGCAGTCCTGGATGCTATGGGAAGTCCTGTTTTAGCACATTATGGCCCAGAATGGACTGAAATATATAACCAAACAATTGGTGTACTAAAACATCTTTTTAATACCAGGGGAGATGTTTTTCTTATGGTAGGTTCAGGCTCATGCGCATTGGATGCGTGTTTGGGTAGTGTGTTTTCGAGTGGAGACAAGATCATTATAGGTGTTAATGGATTCTTTGGAGAAAGATTAAAGGCAATTGCACAAGGCTACAATCTAAAAACAATCCTTATAGAGACTGAATGGGGAAAACCATTCAGTCCGAATGATTTTGAAGTCGAAATTCAAAAAAATCCTGATTCAAAAGGTATTTGTTTGGTCCACCTAGAAACTTCTACGACAATAATAAATCCAATAGAAGAAATCGGAAAAATTGTAAAGAAATATAACCTCGTCTATATGGTTGATGCAGTCTCTTCATTAGGTGGCATTCCTATGAAGATGGATGAATGGAATATTGATCTCTGTGCATCTGCATCTCAGAAATGTCTAGGTGCTCCTCCAGGATTAGCTCCGGTAGCTGTTAGCGAACGTGGTTGGAATTCTATTAATCGAAATGCTAATAATGGTCATGGATGGTATACAGATTTGCGAACCTGGCGAAAATATGCAATAGACTGGGCAGATTGGCATCCTTTTCCAATAACAATGGCCACGAATAATGTTATGGCACTCAAGACGAGCCTGGATAGTTTATTATCAGAAGGTGTTGAGAGCAGAATGAACAGGTATAAACAATTGGCAATCCGTTTGAGAATTGGTTTAAGAGAAATCGGTTTTATGCCATTTACGTCGGATGAACTGATGTCACCTGTTCTTACAGCCGCTTATGGGCCAGAAGGTGTACCAACGAGTGAAATCGTGACTTTTATGGTTGAAAAACATCAGATCAAAATTGCTGGAGGTTTAGGTGAATTAAAAAATAAGGTGATTAGGATAGGTCATATGGCTCCGACTGTATCTGAAATGGACATTGATAGAGTATTGGATGCTTTGAGTAAATTTTAATCCAAGGTTTTATTTCTAGGAGGTTTATAACAATGAACGATAAGATATTTGATGGTAAAGTAGTTCTGATAACTGGGTCATATAGGAATTTAGGAGCTGTGACTGCAGAAACTTTTGCTAGTCATGGAGCATCAATTGTGGTTAACGACCTTGATTTACCTAATTTGGCAGAAAGTGGAAGTAATTTACTTGAAAGAATTCGTTCTTATGGTGTTAAAGCAGTTTCAATTCCAGCGGATATGTCAAAAAGTGACCAGGTTCGGAAAATGTGCCAATCTGCGATTAATGCGTTTGGAAAAATCGATATTTTGATTAATAATGCGGGTTCTTTTAATATGGATCCATATTTAACCATGACAGAAGATGTTTTTGATCGCGTGATGGATGTGAATCTCAAAGCCATTTATTTGACAGCACAAGAAATTGTTCCAATAATGAAAAATAACGGTTGGGGAAGAATCATCAGTATGTCTGCGGGTTCTGCTTATGTTCGTAATCATAGTATTTACGGATTAGCAAAATTTGGCGTTCAATTTATTACTGAAGAATTAGCACTTGAGGTTGGGCCAGAAGTCACTGTAAACGCAATTGCTCCAGGTCAGATTTATGAAAGTCTTCCAGAAATCGCTGAATTTGACCCAACTTTTGGAGAAAGATATACTGCTCGATCTCCTTTAAAAACTCTTGTAACTCGTAAGGAAGTAGCTACTTTTATTGCGAATATTTGCACTCCTCCTTTCGATAAAATAACTGGAACTACTTTCAAGTTTGATGCCGGAGCAGAAATTTGGCGGTTTTAAAAAGAAATATTTTGTGGATTATGAAATCAATATCGAAGAATACCAAATTCATATCTGCTAAGTCTTAATTTGGATTATTTTGAAAGGAAACTGACATGGATATCGTAGATTTTATTGGAAAAAATGGACTCCTCACTGCTATTGAATTACAGACAACCCAGGATGCAATACCTTTGGGACGTGCTTTGTTGGATGGTGGTTTATCGGTTGCTGAAATCACATTCCGCACTCCAGCAGCACCAGATGCTTTAAAAGCCATGGTATCAGCGTATCCTGAAATGGTTATTGGGGCAGGTTCGATTTTATTTTTAGAGCAAGCGGAAGTAGCTGTTAATGCAGGTGCTAAATTTATTGTTTCTGCTGGGATTAATCCAGAAATAGTTGATTGGTGTATTGAGAGAAACATTCCAACTTTGCCTGGAGTTGCAACTGCCTCTGAAATTTCAATCGGGGCTGTGAAAGGGCTTAAAGTTTTGAAGTTCTTTCCTGCCGAAATTATGGGAGGGATAAAAGGACTAAAGGCATTATCTGCACCTTTTCCAGGAATTAAATTCATTCCTATGGGGGGAATTTCTCCAACCAACTTGCCTGATTATATCAATCTTCCATTTGTACACGCTTGTGGAGGAAGTTGGCCAGTCAAAAAAGAATTGATATCCGAGGGTAGGTTTGATGAGATAACACGTCTCACAAAAGAAGCATTATCAATTATTCAGCAAGTGAGAGGTTATTAATGACAAAAGCAAAACATCAGATCATAACATTGGGTGAAATAATGGTTAGGCTCAAATCTCCTGGGTATGAACGGCTTTTTCAGTCTGGAACTTTAGAATCATCATTTGCTGGTGGTGAAGCTAATGTAGCAGTTTCACTTGCCAACTATGGAGAAGATGTTGCCTTTGTAACTGCCCTACCAAGTAATGTATTAGGAGATGCATGCATTAACAACTTGCGAGCTTTAGGTGTAGATACTTCAAAGATAATCCGTTGTGGAGAAAGGATGGGTGTTTATTTTTTGGAAACAGGTGCAAATCAGCGCCCATCAGTTGTTATTTACGATCGATCAAATTCATCAATTGCCAGCGCAAGTCCAGATATGTTTGATTGGGATAAGATTTTTTTTGACGCTAATTGGTTCCACATAACCGGAATAACGCCAGCGATTAGCCAAAAAGCAGCTGATATCGCAATTTTGGCTGTTCAGAATGCCAAACAAAAAGGATTGACTGTTTCCTGTGATTATAATTACCGAAAAAACCTCTGGAAATATGATAAAAAACCTGTTGATGTTATGAGCGAATTGGTGAAATATATTGATGTGGGGATTGCCAATGAAGAAGACTGCCAATTAGCATTGGGTATAGATGTTAACCAGAATTCATTGAATAAAGATATTCATAGTGGGGATTTAAACATTGATAAATATCAATCACTTTGTGAAGCTGTTTTGGAAAAATTTCCAAATATTAAGATACAAACTATTACTTTACGGCACAGTTTTAGTGCAAACCATAATGGCTGGTCAGGTTGTTTACATGATCGAAAAGATTTTTTTGTAGGACCTTATTATGACATAACGGATATAGTTGACCGAGTTGGTTCTGGTGATTCCTTTGCAGGAGGTTTGATCTATAAGTTAAAAAATGGTGCTGGTAAAAAGGAAGCACTTGATTTTGCGGTTGCTGCTTCGTGTTTAAAACACACTATTCCAGGTGATTTCAATCGGGTATCTGTTTATGAGGTTCAAAGATTACTCTCAGGCGATCAATCTGGCAGGGTACAACGCTAAGAATTCTTTATTTTAATAAATTCATACAAAAGATTCATTTTTTAAGTCATTTGTCATATCAGTTATATGACAAAATTCTAATTGTATTCAGAGCTTCATTAGGATATAAACAAAACATCTCTATTAACGGAATAACGTTTCAATATATGAAACCAAAACTACTCTCTTATTTAGTAATGTAAAAATGATAATTCCAGTTTTTTTCAAAATTACACATAATTTCTCCTGTCATGCTGAGGAAGTTGAAGCAGACTTTTGTTTCGGATTTTAATAATAAAGGAGGTGGTAAGCGACTGAAACTAACCAATTCTGAAAAATATTGTCATTTAATAACTTAAAACATAAAAAGGAGATAAAAGATGAAGCGAATTAAATTTAAGCTGTTTTTATTGTGTGTTGTGTTTTCCATTTTGCTGGTTGCTTGCCAACCAGTAGCTACCCCTACGGAGGAGGTTCCTTCAGGTGAACCAGTTGCTCCTACTGAACCGGCTAAGGTTCAAAAACCTGTAATTGTGGTTGCCATAGATGGTGATATTGATCACATCGAGCTTCAACAGTTTCGCACAATTGCAGGTTATGATGCTACTGCTAATCTCTACGAGCCACTTGTAACCCAGAAAGCAGCTTTGGATGAAAATGGTGTATGGGTCGGTGTAAACGAATACGAAGGGGCGGGAGCTGAGTCTTGGACAATTTCTGATGATGGACTTGTGTACACTTTCAAACTGAGAAAAGAAGCAAAGTTTGCAGATGGTACACCGGTAACCGCAAAAGATTACTATATGACTTTCGATCGCGCACTGAATGGTAATGGCTATATTAAATTACTTCTGCCAAACTTTGCTGGTGTAGAATCGATAGACCAGGTGAAAGTGATAGACGACTACACTTTGGAGATCACCCAGACCAAAGCATCTTCGCTTTCTTTAATAGTTTACGGTTTCCAGGTATTAGGAGCTATGAGCGAAAAAACAATTAAGGAACATGCAACAGCTGATGATCCTTGGGCTGAGACATGGCATCGAACCAACGCCAATTCCAGTGGTCCATATATAGTAACAAGTTGGAAACCTGGTGAAGAATATGTTTTCGAACCTAATCCAAATTATTGGCGCGGTCCTGATTACTATGGAAACTCTAAAGTAATCTACCGCGTTATTCCTGATGCCTCAACCCGCGTCCAGCTTTTAAGTACTGGTGACATTGACATTGCCCAAGGTATCCCTTACAAAGATATTGTTGAACTTCAAAAGGATGATAATCTGGTTTTCTATAACATTAAAACTCCACGTGTCTACCATGCTGGTATGAATGTTACTAAAGAGCCTTTCACAGATGTGCGTGTGCGTCAGGCAGTCTCAATGGCTGTAGATTACGATGCCATCATCGATAATGTAATTTACAATTTTGGTCAGAACCCGAAATCCCCGATTGGCGATGGTATGCCAACCCATACCGATGAATTCTGGCCTTATGATGGTGCGACGGTAGAAGATGCAAAAGCGCTTCTGACTGAAGCTGGCTATCCAGATGGCTTCACTGTAGACTTGCTAGTTCCGCAAGAAGACCAGGCTCGTATGGATGCTGCCACCTGGATTCAGGCTGGTTTGGCCACAATTGGTGTGAAAGTTAATATCAACGCCCAACCGACTGCCCAGTTCAATAGTTTGCTTGATACCCACGAACAGCCTTTCTACATGTTCGAATGGTATTCATGGGGTAATGATCCGGCTTTCCAATTAAATTGGAACTTCTATTGCGGCGCTTGGACCAATTATGCTATGTACTGTGATCCAGCCATGGACAAGATCGTTGACGATTTGATTGTAACTTCTGATCCAGTTGAACGTGAAAAATTAAGTCTCGAAGGTCAGAAAATGGCTGTGGAGGCTGCAACTTGGATTTACCTCTACCAGAATGACTGGGTTGTTGCAGCCCGAAAAGGCGTAACCGGGGTTGGTTTTTACAATGATCTGCATACACATTTCTCTCTCCTGACTAAGAAATAAGATTTCATAATTGTTTTTCTCTTCTCTCAGGTTGAGTAGAGTGTTGGTTCAAAATTTGTCTTTATTATCCACAGGGGTTGGCAAAAATCCAACTCCTGTGGATATGTAATGGGAAAAGTTTCCACTTGTTGATGATTTTATTAAAATCACGGTCAAAAAAAATACAATGCCTTATTTCTTAAAATTTATTTTCCGTAGATTGTTACTCACAATGATTGCGCTCTTTGGTGTTGTTGTGATGGCATTTTTATTGACTCGCTTGCTTCCCAACAATCCAGCAGCGCTACGAGCTGGACCTCTTGCCGACCAGGTTTTAATTCAGCAATACGAAAGACAAATGGGTTTAGACCAACCAATTTATATTCAATTTGGCACCTATTTTTCACAATTATTAAGAGGCGACATGGGTGAAAGTTGGAGGACCGGGCAACCAGTGAACAACGAATTAAGTGTTCGCATACCGGCAACTGCCGAATTAGCCTTATCTTCCTTTTTTCTTGCATTATTAATTGGAATCCCATTAGGAATCTTAGCAGCCTTTTATAACGGTCGCTGGATAGACCACGCAATTCGAATCTTCGCCACGCTCGGAGCATCAATTGCTCTCTTCTGGTTGGCTCTGGTAGGGGTCTACATTTTCTATTATATTTTGGGTTGGTCTGCCGCACCTGTAGGTCGACTGAATATTGGTTTTGTAGATCCTCCTAAGGTAACTGGTTTCTTCTTGGTTGATAGTCTCATTTCCGGAGATCTTAAAACATTCAAGGATGCGTTCCGCCATATTTGGCTTCCATCTGCTACATTAGCTTTTATTGTTAGCGCTCCGATTATTAAGATAGCACGTGCAGCGATGCTCGATGTACTAAACTCAGATTACATTAGAACAGCCAAAGCGATTGGACTATCTTCACGTGAATACATTTTTAAAGATGCGTTAAGAAATGCATTCATACCTATTTTAACTATGATTGGTATCGTAGTTGGCTACCTTTTGGCTGGTAATCTTATTGTGGAACAGGTCTTTGCATGGCCTGGTATTGGTCAATATGCCTGGAAAGCACTCATAACTAACGATTTTAATGCCGTCCAGGGCTTTGTGATTTTGATTGCCGTAGTGTATGTATCAATTAACTTTTTAGTTGATGTAGCCTATGCTCTGATTAATCCACAGATTCGGTTGGAATAAAGGTGGTATATGGAAGATTTGATAACTAAAAACGGAAAAAAAAGTGAAAAATGGATTGATAAATTTAAATTTTTCAAAATTATTCGTCGTAGCCTCCGTTTTCCGCTTTTTTTGCTGGGTATAGTAGTCATCTTATTTTATTTAGTGATTGTAGCTTTCGGTCCATCGATGACTCCACACAATCCTGAGATTCCCAACTCGAAGTATACCTTGGGAGCACCCACAAATGAAAACCTCTTTGGTACAGATAAATTCGGACGTGATATCCTGACCCGTGTTATCTACGCTTCTAGGCTTGATATGCTCATCGCGTTGACAGTGGCCACAATTTCTTTCATACTAGGCTCATTGATCGGAGGTATAGTTGGTTATTATGGTGGTTGGCTGGACAAAGTTGTGATGCGGGTTGTGGATGTGATGTTTGCTTTTCCATCCTTCATTCTTGCAATGGCGATAACCTCTGCGTTGGGTGATACTGTGCAAAATGTGGTTATTGCTATTGCTACAGCTTATACTCCTTATTTTGTACGTCTCACACGAGGTGAGATGCTTACAATTCGAAAACTCCAATATGCCGATGCAGCAATAAGTGTCGGTAACCCTGGATGGCGTGTTGCGCTTGTTCACTTGTTACCCAATGCACTCGCACCATCGCTTGTTCAAATGACTTTGGTCTCAGGTTGGGCAATTCTTGACGCAGCTGGTCTAGCTTTCCTTGGGCTTGGTATTACCCCTCCAACAGCAGAATGGGGTGTTATGGTCTCAGAAGGTGCAGCACGGATCATTACTGGGGAATGGTGGGTCTGGCTTTATCCAGGCTTGGCAATTGTTTTGGCTGCTTTTGCCTTTAATTTGGTTGGTGATGGGCTAAGAGACATCATGGCACGGGAGGAACAGTGAGGACTGAACCGATACTTCAAATTAAGGATCTGTCTGTTTCACTGACCAGTGGTGGCAATGAACGAACAATCCTAGATCAACTCTCTCTAAAGATTTTTCCAAATGAAGTGATGGGTATAGTAGGAGAAAGTGGTTCAGGAAAAACAATGACCGCACTGGCAACTATGGGGCTATTGCCTAAAACAATAAAAGTCACCGGAGGGCACATTTGGTATGAAGGAAGGGATTTACTCCAACTTTCTGGTAAAGATATGCGTTCGGTCAGAGGTAGTAAGATTGCTATGATATTCCAAAACCCCCGTATGGCGCTTAACCCACTAATGCGAGTGGGAGATCAGATAGCTCGTGCTGTGCGATTACACCAGGATTTGCCAAAGGCAGAGTATTACCCAATGGCGGTGTCCCTAATGAAACAAGTTGGTATCGCGGATGCAGAAGGGCGTGCTAAAGCCTATCCCCACCAGTTGAGTGGTGGTATGGCGCAGCGCGTTCTTGTAGCTATTATGTTGGCATGCCAACCAAAGGTTTTGATTGCAGATGAACCTACTACGGGATTGGATGTGACAATTCAGGCTCAAATTTTTGAATTAATTAAGGAAATTCAAGTTCAGACCGGCGTTGCAGTATTGCTGATCACACACGATTTAGGCGTAGTGAGTGAAGTATGCGATAGAGTGGGGGTGATGTATGCTGGTCAAGTGATGGAAATTGCCCGGGTTGCTGAAATCTTTAATGATCCAGGACACCCTTACACCAAAAGGTTATTAAAGAGTATTTTACGTGTGGATCAGATTAGTGACTTGGATACTAGCCAGGCATTATCACCCATCTCTGCAGCATTTGATGTGCTGGGTTGTCGTTTTGCCAGCCAGTGTCTGGATGCCTGCCCTGAGTGTCTGTTGCAGCGACCACAAATTCCGGATGATGACTGTGAACATATGGTTTTTTGTTACAAGTATTATCCAAAAAAATAGTTTCTAAAGATATTTGTTGTCTTTTGGAAAATCTCTTTTAGCTTGTTGAGGTTAGAATTTGATAAGGAATAATAGAAATGGATCCTCTTTTAAAGGTTGAAAACCTGCACAAACACTTTAATGATGGTCATAACATAGTTCATGCAGTAAATGGGATCAATTTGGAGATATTCCCAGGCGAAGCTGTGGGTTTAGTTGGCGAAAGCGGCTGCGGTAAAAGTACTACTGCGCGATGTATCCTTATGCTGGAGAAACCCACACAAGGAAAAATATTCTTTCACAAGCAGGATCTGGCAGAGCTAAGCAACCGACAACTCCGTGGTTTGCGAAATTTCTTCCAAATCGTTTTCCAGGATCCGAATGAATCACTAAATCCGAGGTTCACTGTAGAAAAAACTTTAAAAGAACCATTAATGTTACATGGAATGAACTATGAAAAAGAACAACTCAAGAAGTTGGTGGAGCGTGTGACACTGGAACCGGAACATCTACCTCGTTATCCCCACCAGCTAAGCGGAGGACAGAAACAACGTGTGGGTATTGCTCGTGCGATTGCCACTTCACCGGAATTTGTTGTATTGGATGAGCCTACTTCTTCGCTAGATATGTCATTGCGAATCCATGTGTTAGCATTATTGAGACAACTTCAAAAAGAGATGAATATGGCTTACCTGTTCATTTCTCACGATTTGAGTACCGTGCGTAATTTGTGCGATCGGGTACTGGTTATGTATTTAGGCCGGGTGATCGAAATGGGCACTTCAAAGGACGTTTTTGACAATCCTCAACATGTATACACTAGAGCATTGCTTTCGGCAATTCCAATTCCGGATCCCTCAGTCAAACGACAGCGAATTTTTCTTAAAGGAGAAACACCAGGGTCATACCAAATTTCACCAGGTTGTGGATTGGCTACCCGCTGTCCATTTTTTCGTAAAGAGTGCTTACTTCCTGTTCCCTATATTGACCTGGGAGAAGGACACAAGGTCGCTTGTGTTTTAGCCGGCACTGATGTTTTTTCGATAAATTAATCCTTTCTGAGTTTTGTTGTTTAGTATACAGTTAGAGAAAATTCTTTTGCAGTTTTAAAAATTTATTCGAAAAATGTAATGAGTGATAAAAATTTTAATTATTTTTTGGTTGACGAACAACGGAGGTAATAAACTGGATCACATAAAAGATAATAACAAAGTAATTTCTAGCACTCTTGCCAACGGTTTGAAGGTGCTTGAAACTATTGCGGAAATTGAGAAAAAAAATAAGGGTGTGACACTTCAAGAAGTAACTAAGGCTATGGGTATTCATCGTAGCAATGTTTATCGCTACTTAAGAACGTTGGTTGATTGTGGTTGGCTTGAAGTTGACCCAGAAACTTTTCGATATTCAATTGGGGGGAAACCTCTTCAATTTGCTGGTTTTAAATTGAGTCAATTGGAACTGCGTACCATTGCACGCCCTTTCTTGGAGAAATTAGCTGTTGAGTTAAGCTTGACAACACATCTGGCGGTTTTGTATGATGATTCGGTTGTCTATATCGACAAGGTAGAAAGTAATAGCCCGATTCAAATGCGTTCACGTGTTGGAATGTCTATGCCTTCCTACTGTACTGGTATTGGAAAGGCGATGCTTGCATTTTCGAGCAGACAATGGGTGTCTGAATTATTGGAGGGAAAACTATTACGTCGCACTCCCAACACACTTTCCACAATGGAAGATTTGCTAACCAATTTAGAAGCTGCCTATAATTGTGGATATGCTCTCGATATGGAAGAAAATGAAGAAGGAATCGGTTGTGTTGCAGCTCCAATATTTGGCTTCGATAATACTGTTATTGGGGCCATAAGTGTTTCTACTTTGATCCAAAATATGACTCCGGAGAATATTTCTAATTTCGGCATAAGGGTTAAACATACCGCTATCTGTATTTCCAAAAGGATGGGCTGCCCAAATAATATTGGAAAATAAAAGAGAATTGCTAAAATCTCAGGATAGGTTTTTCTTTACCGTGATTGGGGCGAAAATTGTCTGTAAATCTCTTTCAGAAACCTTTAATTACCTTAGATGGTGGATTTGCATATCGAAATTTAGAGTGTAAAAGATTGAGATCCACTAGCACCTCACATAATTTTACAGTTGTAACTAAAGGATCAAGAATAAGAATATCTTTTTTGCAAAGAAGCTCCTCAGATCCACCATTTTTCAAAAATCTTAAACTTACATAATAATCAAAAATGATTGCTTCTGCACCATCTGTTTTTATTAATTTCTTCATAGCTTTATAGAGTTCATTTTCTGAATTATCTATTGATAATTCTTTAGGATTTATTATTTGGTCTATTGATCTAATTGAGGTTACTTTGTCTTGGAATCCATATAAATTAATTAATTCCTTTATTATCGAAATAGTTCGTTTTTCAGGCACAATGATAGAGAATTTTATTGCTAATAATGAAGCAAAATGTAAAACTGTATTGGCAATACCTAATACTGGTATATCTAGAATTTCTCGGGTTGCATCCAAAGCAGGGTCAGTCATGTTGTTTATGATCAATGATCTATTTCCATCTTTTTCAACACGTTTTGCCGATTTTAATATATATGGAGACGCACGCATGACATCGAATCGGCTATCAATTGATTCTGGCCCTTGCTCAATAAACTCCAAATTTATTTGATTATCTAATCTAGAAATTGATTGAACCTTACTTAATGCTTTGCTTAGAATCTGATTTTTCAGTTTAGGAGTAAGAATTACCGATTTATAAATATTTTTTACTTGCTCATTTTTCTGAATTGTTTGATTTTTTTGGGTTAAGTTTAACAACTCTTGATATTTCGGTTCAATTATTTTTTAGGAGTTGGATAACTCAATTTACTTTGATGAATTTTTAAATCAACCATAGCTTCAGCTACTTTTAAGGCTGTCACTCCAGGATCAATTACTGGTACTCTATAACCTTTTCTATGAAGTTCTTCTTGGACAGCATTTGCCATTCCAGCCATCCCAGTACAACCAAAAACTATAACACTTGCGCCATCTTCATTTATTGCAGATATGGATTCATTAATTATTAATTGTGAAACATCTTTGTCTTTTTCAAGTTGGAGAACTGGAATATTAATAGATCTTACAGAAGCAAGATTTTTTGACAATCCGTACATTTGTGCACGCCTATAAATTGGACCTATTAGACTGTTAACAACAGTTATTACAGAAAACTTTTCCCCTAATAATGAGGCTATATGCATAGAGGTCTGACCTGGACCTACAACCGGGATATTTAAAAGTTCTCGTGCTTGTTCTACACCAGGGTCTAGCATACAACTAACAACTATTGCATCAAACCCTTTTTTTGAAGCTGAAAATGCTTTTAATACCACATCGGGTGCAGCAAGCACATCCTCATATTCACTTTCAATAGACTCAGGACCTTGATCAATAAATACCATTTCGGTTTGACAATCATATCGTTTTGCACGATAAAACTCTTTTACAGAATCTTGAGGAGGTCCAGTTAATATAACCGGGGCAATAACACAAATTTTCATTTTTCTCTCACTATTTATTTATAATAAAATATTTAGGCATTTTTAGAATCCCACAAGAATATTGTATTCCTCATATTCTAAGTATGTTTTGTTCGACAATAATCTGAAAATAATCTTTTGTCTTCACCCATTGTCATATAACACTCGTATCCAAAATTTAGTTATTCTTAAACTCTATGAGAAAAATAAATTACCAAAAAAAGAAGTTCAAACTGGGTTACATTTTTTAATAGAAATCGATCTTTCACTTCTGTCATTGATTAAGTATTATTATAATTTATTCCTCAACCTCTTTCTCTCCAATTCCTCTAAGCACCACCCCCCCAAACTACGATACAGCTAATCCCCCCAGCCAATCGGAGCCGGATCCCTTAATCAGGCGATGAAAGCCATGGTCCTGGCAAGAAGATTCTTGAAAGAAAATGGTCTGGATGTTATTTGTTATCCAGAACTTGTAGACCTGGATTTTGATGGACGAACCGTAACTGCGATCAAATTGATTGTCGAACCACGACAATTTTTTTCCTGTATAATTTTCCCACTATACCCGTACCTACGAGGATCCAATGAACAACGAAGAAATAAACAACCTAATCATAAATCTTTTTTCTAAATCAAATCTTGCTTTTTCCACATAAAAATGAATCGAGCCAGAATGAAGAAATTGATAAAAAACTTGATGACTCTATAGTTCACATCACCTCAGCCCATACTTTCATTAAAGAAGCAAAAAATTTATTAGATGATCATCACACGAATAAAACGGAGCTGGATATCGATAAACTTCATTACATGATTGTTTTTGCGAAATCACTTCTTGATGTTCCTCATTTTGAATGTGTTAAGAAGCTTAATATTTCCAAGTGATTTTGGATGCTTAGGATTGGTCATATTGCATATATTCCAGGAAAACTTCAACGAGTATTGGATCAAATTCTTTTCCTGCTTTTTCCTTAAGATACTCAATCACTTTTTTATCCGACCATGCTTTGCGATAGACTCTATCTGATCTTAATGCATCCCAAACATCAATAATGGCAAATATCCTGGCTTCAATGGGAATATCCTCTCCCTTTATTCCAGTAGGATATCCACTTCCGTCCCATCTTTCATGATGATAGTATGGAATGTTTAATGCATCCTTCAGGTATTCAATAGGTTGAAGCAAATTATATGCAAATACAGGGTGTTTATTAATAATTTCTCTTTCTTCTTGCGTAAGAGGTCCTTGTTTGAGCAAGATAAAATCAGGGATTCCAATCTTGCCAATATCATGTAATAATGCGCCCATTTTGAAATTTCTTATTATATCATCTGAGAATCCTAATTTTTTAGAAATTCCAACAGTCATTTCAGTTACTCTTTCAGTATGGCCAAATGTTTCATCATCCCGTAACTCCAGTGCTTTTGACCATCCTAAAATTGTTTTATCATATGCTTTTGATAAGTCCTCATTTTTCTTTTGAATTTCAACAATTAATTCTGAATTTTCGATGGCAATTGAAATTTGATCACAAACAATTTGAATAAATTCAATTAATGCATCTTCCAAATCTTCGTTGTCTTTCTCATATATTCCAAAAACACCTATTATTTCATTTTTTTTGATTATTGGATTGCCATAAAATAATCTAAATCTGCTATCGTCAATATTATGGAGGAGGAAATCATTAACTTGATTTTGGTTTTCTCTAATATAAATAGGCTTACCTTCGTTAAATACGTTTCTAGCTATTTTTTCACAATAGGGAAAATCGCTTTCTTGTTTCCCCTTTATGTGGAAGCCAGTACTTGCAACACATAGTAATTGATTAGAATTTTTATCATAAATCATTATAGTAGATGCTTGAACTTTGAATAAAGCTCTGAATCCATCCAAAATAATGGGGAAAATTTTTTGAATATCTTGGCTCTGTGATATGTGTCTGTCAATTTGATTTAATAAAGAAATTCGTTTGTATAAATCATTCTTTAAATGAATTTCTTGATCGAGAGATTCCACTAATCGATTTAAGGAATTCTCGAGGATTTTTATTTCAAACAAATTTGATTTTGTTTCAAGTCTTTCGGAATATTTTTTTGCTTCTATTCTTCCCAAAAATTCCTTGATTTTTATGAAAGGTAAAATGAAGTTTTTTTGTATGAGTAGATGTGAGGTGAAATAAATAATAATTGATAGTAATAATAATTCTCCAATCCTACTAAATAGTGGTTTTAATGCTTTGCCATACATAGTAGAACCAACAAATTTTAAAGTTAAATAACCAATAATTTTTTGGTTGTATACAACCTCAGAACTGTAAATATAATAAATGGAACCATTTACCTTTATCCGTTGAAAACTATTCAAATTATCGATGCTTATATTAAGATAATTGTCGTTTTGTGAAATATCATTTTCATAATCATTTTCGTATGTTTGTGTCTCATAACCTTTTGTACTAACTAGTAAATTTCGATTTGCATCGTAATAGTAAACTTCTAAATTTTCCTCAAAAAGATATTGAAATAATAAAGGTTGAAGTTTAATTGGATCTTGAATTCGGATTATTATATAGTTCTCATTTGTTTTTGAGTTAGTAATAGAATAACCATAAATTATCAATGGGACATTACTACCACTACTTACTAAACAACTGCTAACAACTATTTCTTTTGACTCTAAAGCTGAATTTATAAAATCACTATAGCAAATATTGTTATTAATGGGAAAATTAGGATAACCACAAATGAATTCTCCATTCGCATTTGCGATTCCCATAAAAATTAAATCCGGATTATTACTGATAATTTGGTTCGTTCTTTTAACGCAATCAGCAGTGAAATTTTCAAAATATTCCTGATCAATAGCAAAATTTATTAATTTCCTTACTTCCTCAGAATAGTTACGTACAATCAATTCTTCCAAATTGTCAGCATAATGTATTATTGTTTTATTTAGTACTTCAATTTTTGCTTTGCTATAGAGGTAGTGGTCAAATAATGATAATCCAAAAAGGGGTACAAAAATTAATAGCATTAATCCATATAAATAATAATTCATGGTCCTAGGCAAAAATCTTTTCATTCTTCTCATATTTTTTGTGGGAGATGGGGGTTATGCTTTCTTTATGGATAAAAATATTTAAAAGTGTTACTTAATTATAAGCCAATAAAATTAAAAGAAGATATTTCATCACCCCCTCCACTCCCACTCTTCCAACCTCACTACCTCCCCAAATTCAGTCTCAGCCAATCCCCCCAGCCAGTCCAAAGCAGGATCCCAATCAACACCATTCCAGCTTTTTATTTTACCATGTTTATCGATTCGCCAATCAACAGTTTCTTTCCTTCGCCATACCACCAGGTTGCGCTCAGCGTCTACCATGGCATCTAACTTTCTACCGTCTACAGCTCCCACCTGGAGAAGATTCTCGATCTCTTCTCTGCAGGTCAATCGCAGCTCACGCCAAAGTAAATACTGTACGCCGCTTGTTTCCTTGATCCGTACACTATTCAAGAATTGCCCGCCCATGGATCCCATTTTTTCTATTTGTGCAGTCGTCTCTTCACTCCCCAATATCGCAAAATTCAGGTCCTCATTTCTCACAGCCCAGGAGCTCCCATTCCAGGTTTTCAGATCCCCGGCAGCATATCCCATGGCATCATCTGTAGCAAGCATAAAGTAAACAGCAGAATTCACCGCTCCGGATCGCCGTATTGACAACCAGTACGCAGCACCTGCAGTTAGAGTGACTGCACCCACAGCAAACCTGATCCAGTTATAGCCACCAGTCAGGCTCTCTCCGCTCACAGTTCCACTGGTGATAACTGTTGTACCAGGAGAACCACTAACATCAGTAAATATTTCTACAATCACGTTATCAACCGGCTCTAATTTTTTAGCCAACCGTACCCATACTTCACTTGTCCTGATTCCACCAACTGGCACTATAAATTTTTGCGCAATTTTAGTAGTTGTACTGGTGTTTCCAAATGCATAAAAGCTTTTACCCTCGTCGAGATGCCCCACAAATCCCCCGTCTTGCTTATAAAATATCCAATCTAATGTATCCCAATAACCTTTTAGATGATATGTAACCTTTTCTTTTTCGTTTTGGTTCAATACCAATCTTTTCTGTACATTGGCTTTTTCTTTTAGCCAGGTCTGAGCAGCATTCAGAGCCTGCCCAGGAGATCCATTCGGTAAAAATCCGATCCATTCTTTTTTTCCAAATCGTGAAATCATGATGGCATCTTCTACAAATGCCGTGATGCCATCTTCCCGACTCCAGGGGACGGTAGGTTTCAAATCTACATAACGAATCGCGATTCTATTGGCAAACTGATCAAGACTTAAATTCAAAGACACAGCTCCCAGCTGTATCTCAATGGATTGTACCAATCCGTTCCAGATGATCTGGTCAACATCATCCAGAATATCCACTGACTTTCCCAATCCCTCTAATATCTGTTCGAGGTTATCCCGAATATTTTTTTCTTTCAATTCCAGCTCCGCTTCCCGGCTTCCACCTGGCAGAGCCCAGTAAAGTCTATTGACTTTCCACTTGTCAAACATCGTATAACTGATATTGGTCGGCCTGTCATAAAGAACAACTTGCATTATATGTTTTTCCTTCTGGGTCTGTAACTCAGCTTCAGCGCCACCTTTTGACTAGGAATACATCCATGATCATTGCTTGCGTACTTGATCCGGATGCATTGATTTTCACCAGGCATTAGCCAGATTCCTTTTCCGGCTGCCTGATGTGTGAGTGCTCGGCTCTGTGTGGTAGCTTCAATGGAATAAATAAGATCTTCACTCAATTCATCCACTAAATTATCATTTGGCATTAAACCAAGATCTCCCATAATAAAATAATGTCTATAACCATCCACCGGGAGAATATCAATATCATCAATCGCGAGTGAATGTGATCCAGCTACATTCCGTTGGACCTCCAGAGCAAAAATAACACCACTTATTTGAGAGCTCTTCAAATCCCTTGGTGGAATATGCACAGCAGGTAGTATCTGCATTTTCTCAAAACTTTTTATCTTTTGCCATCTTGAATATTGGATTGCATCACCTTGTTTGACTTTGCAACGAATCCAATAATCATCTGTTGTTACCCAATTGTGCATGCGCATGATCGGTCGGACGTTCCGGCCGGCGAACCGCGCTGCGCGCTCATTACTGATAACCCAGCTCACAATCTGAAGTCCTATTGTAGATTCCCATTGCACCAGGCAATAAGCTCCGCAGCTTGCAGCAGCATTCATGACTACACCATAATTCAATTGGCTGCTTGCCTGAGATCCATCAAGCCAGTGATCCCCAGTTTCAAGATTGTAAATAATTTCATTGCTGACAATAATATCAGCCAATGATTTTAGTACCACCATATCAGTATTTGTTATTTTCACAGTTGCAGGAGCTGGAATTTCACCATCAATATCAACCCCATCGATGGTTGCGAAGTTGACCATAACATTACCAGGATCATATTGATTGTGCATTGTTAATCCGGATGTTACTTTGGTTCCATTGACGTTGGTTAGCGGAACGGAGGTCTCTTCCCCTTCCCAAATATTATCACGAATAATCACCAGACTGGCACCCATCCCGCCCCGCTTCAGATCCATCGTTCCTTTCCCCAGGAGCTCCAGACTTGCACTGATTATTTTGCTTTCATAACTCTGCAGGTTTGCCGCCAGCTTTAAAGTAATAAACGCTTGTTCTCCCAGTGAAACCCGGGAGAACAGCGCTTCAATCATTTTCAGCCAGTCATCTAAAACTTCCGGAAGACCATGCAGAATCACGTCTATTTTTTCTTCGCATGTTTCCCCTTGGTCCTTGGCCGGATGGCGCCGGCAGCCTTTTACTGGCGCAACAATCTCAGCTCCACTTAGGTGGATTTGAGTCGACCCTACTTGAATCTTTAATTTTTCCATGATTACAGACCGTTCGAAGACGGAGTATCCGCAGAATCAGGAAGCTGGAAGTAAGGAACACCAGTAGAAACCTGGAATTGCTTTAGTCTTATATTTTCTACATCAACCAGGTATTGTTTTTTCATTTTTTCTATCAGGTTGCTTACATCGATTCCGGTTTGGCTGAGCTCGAACGCATCAAGTCGATCAATGCTTCGCATTTCCAGAGCATAAACGGCAGCCCCTCGCACAACCAGACCGTCCATACCCATTTCAAGAACTGTAGCCAACGCACCATCAAGGCCCTCGATTGTCAGTGTAATGGGTGAGACTTGCTGCAGGTCGCGTAATGCCTGGCGAATGGCTTCATCTAAAGCACCACTTGACCACAATAAACCGCCAACATCACTGAGAAAGAGCTTTATCCGCTCCCGAATCTCATCAAAACTTGGATCCATTTATCACGCCCCTTTTATTAAAGATTTCGAGAACTTCATCCCATTCGCACTGATGATTACTACTCGATCCGGATGTACTTGCCATCCCAGCAGATTGTCCGAATCAACTTTCAGCTCCTTGGCCAGAGCTAATACCTCGACTGGAACAGTCGCCTTGATTACGACTGGAACCTTGCCTTTGGCTTCAGGTTTCACCGATCCCTTATCGTCCACTTTTATGACCGGTTCTTTGATCTTTTTTTCAGTCTTTTTTATCGCAGTATTTTCTGTCATGTTTTCACCATTTCCTTTTTTAATTCTGGATGTGCATTCCATAGCAGTTTCACCATGGTTTCATAGTCATATTCAATAGGTTCAATAACCTCTTGATCCAATCCCAGCCATGACCGCAGGTCTTTTTCAGATCCATTGAAGAAATTCAAGTCCAATGGTGTCTTCACACCTGGCATAACAAACTTATCTCCAGAAAATTGCCAGAACTTCCACTCCTTACAGTTAGGTGGTAAAGATGGTCCCTTAATTTTTGGGAGGTTCGCTTCTTTCAATCCCTTCCAGCTCAAAGATACCCTGCCTGATTTATAAGGATAATGAGCCAACCATAGGTCAAACTCTTTTAACCAATGTTGCATGACTGCAGAGTGTTCTTTCACAAAACTTGCCCTGGTATAGATCAATGTATTTTTGTTGGTCAGCTTTCTTAGGTCACTGGCCAGCTGGTAACTGGAAACGGATATGGTTGCTGCGCCTATTTTTTTGGTGATGTATTGTTGGCGCCACTCTTCCCAGTCTGCCCAGTATTGCTCAACATCCAAAGCGAAGAAATCATAATCAATACCAATGATGCAGCTCTTTATGAATTCGAGCTGGCTTTTCACATTGCACAAAGGATCATGCCAATGATACAGACCAGGAATGATGCCGGCTTCTCTCGCACCTTTAACATGCTCCCGGGTGAATCGATCATATGAGTAGTTCCCCTGCGACAACTTAATAATCGCAAACCGCACCCCGCCATCATAAAGCTCTTTCCAGTCAACCTTCGGTTGCCAGCTCGAAACATCCACACCTAAACATAAATCATCCATCCACACTCCTCCTCGATCCGTAAGGGCAAAGCATTCCCGTTCTTAGAATGCTTTGCCCCCCTTTCGCCCTTTGCCTTTCGGCTTTTCCCTGTCAACTGTCAACTTATCACACCCTTAGGGTGGTCACCTGTCGGCTCTTAATCCATCCTCCAACGCCACCCCCAGAATATACGCCGCCAGAACAGAAACAAAAGCAACCGTCTCGCCCTCCGGCACATCAAACCCCGAATCAAAACTCCGGATCACCAAAAATAACAGCCCCACAAACGCCGCCCAAAACTTCCTCGATCCCAACAACAACTTCCACTTCTCCATCATTCCTCTCCTTCTCCTCTTTTTCTTGTATGGGCAAAGCAATCATCCTTTCGATTGCTTTGCCCTCTTTTCTTTTCTCTTTTTCTCTTTCGCCCTTCGCCCTTCGCCTTTCGCCTTTCAGCTTTCAGCGTTGAGCCTTGAGCCATCTTTTCCTACCAGCTACGAGCCACCAGCCACGAGCTGTACGGGCAACGGCTTGTCCTTGCCCTCTTCTTTTTTTTCCTATCAGCCATCAGCCATGAGCTACAAAGTACCCGAGCATAGCGAGCGGTATCAGCAAAAAGCTTTCAGCTTTCAGCTTTGAGCTTTAAGCTACGTTTGCTTTGAACAACGGCCTATAATCCGCCACAAACACGCTCAAGAAATGCCGTACCTTCAACTGAATCACATCATTGTGAATCATGTCATTCGAAGAAGGCCGGTCCGCCACGTACAACTCCGGCATAATGCCGAACCGCTCCGCAATAATGATCCCCGGAGCCAGTTTCGGATCAGCAATCGCAGCCCAGTCATTCGCATCCGACCAGGCCGGGATCGTGATCACATCTCCCAGCTCACCCCGTTGCATATTCTCAGAGAAAATATTGCTCTCGCGTTCAAAAGTCGGATACAAAATCCGCATCGCCGTCAACCGCAGATTTCTCGGCACCAGCAAGTATTTGGCGTCCAGAGCCAGCTTGGGTTTTTCCGTATCACTCGAGATCAAATCCTGATTGTAGATCGCCATACTCGCAGCTTCAAAGGAAGCAGTAGCCAGTGCAGTCGTCCCCAGATTCTTATGCACGATGGCATCAAACACGTGCGCCCCATCCGCCATGATCGGTCCGGTCCCCGCAGAACCGGTGAAGATCCCCGATACCAGCGCACTGATATTCCGCACAGCGCTCGAGATCATTTTCTTGGGTAACTGTCTCAACTTATGCGTCTCATCCTTGTCCATCATCTCCAGCGTGATCGGCAGCAAACCACCATACTTGCGGAAGCTTTGGGACTCACCCGAATCGGTAATCTCCAACTCCCCATAAGCTCCACCTTCCGAGATAATCCCCAGCGCAGTCACCTCACCTAATAGAACACCACTCACTGGTTGCAGGGAATCCATGTGCTCAATCGAAACCACTTTCTCCCACCAGCGGTATCCGGCCCTTCCCAGCTGATCCCACTGGTCAACCATGATCTTATTGAAAGCGTTCTTGATCACATTCGAAACCGAATCCGAGTCCGCCAGCATCACCCGTTCCGGGAAGTACGCACCACGCAGTTCAGCATCCCCGGTCAGAGTGGTATACAACTCCCTGATTCCCGAAAGTTTTGCGACTTTCACGCCCGCCATGCCCGTGTCCCTCGGAGCACCCAGCAGGTCATCCGCTGCGGCTTGCAGTTTATCCCGCTCACACACCATCTGTGTCACCGCACTGGTCCCCTGGATGATCCCGCCACCTTGCAACGAGGCATACAGCTCTCTTGCTTCCTGAATGGCACCATCCAGTTCGTCATCCGAAAAGCTCTTTCCACTGAACTGTTTCCGCATCTGTTTTTCCAGCGCATCCGGCAGTTTGGCAATCCCCAGCTTGCTCTCCAGTACCATCTCATGCATCCTTTTTTCCATCAATGCAATCGCCTGGTTATTTTCCTTCACCTCCTCCTTTTTGGTCTCCTGTTCTTTCACTTTTTCTTCGTTTTCCATTCCTTTAATCTCCCTGTTCTGATAGCTTTCCTGTAACGAGTTGAGCGCTCTCAAAAACGCCCCACCCCGTGCAGGCCGATACACCAGGTCAACCGAAAAGACACGCACAATCTGTTGCACATCTTTTCCTTTTCCTGAAAACAACAAATCCGCACTGAACCCGATCCTCGGTTTAATCCCTTCAACATCCAGCCATTCTCGCCCGATCGCTTCAAGCAGTTGTGCACTCGGACCAAAAGGTCTCAACCGCACCCGGATCCCTTGCAACTCCTCATCAAATCTCGCTTCGGTACAAACCCCGGCAAGATCCCTCACAGAACGCCCTCCCCAGTTCATACCATGGTCAATAAATGTCTCCACCCCCTCCCACAGGCTCACCGATTCCCGCAGCGCACTCGCAGAGAATTGCCATCCATTCCCATCCCCGGCAGTGATCGCCACCACATCATAGCTGACCTCATCCTTTCCCCCGCCCGTATTCAAAACAGCCTTGACCGACGCACCTTCAAAAGCCTCCCGTACCTGTAGGGGCATGGCTTGTCCTTGCCCTCCGGCTTGTCCATCCCCTCCAGCTTGTCCATCCCCTCCGGCTTGTCCATCCCCTCCAGCTTGTCCATCCCCTCCGGCTTGTCCATCCCCTCCGGCTTGACCCTGCCCTTCCTCCTCTCCGACACTCAATTCATCTTTGATCTGCACTCCCGATTCAAACTCAAAATCCCGCAGTGGAATATCACTCAAATTCCCCACCGGCTCGCAATCCCCCACATCTTCCAGCGAACACTTGCAGTTCTCCCCGCAAAACAGCCACTTTGAACCCGGCACAATCTCAGCTCCCTCCCATTCACTCAGCTCATGCCTTTGCCCATTGGCAGCCTTGCAGCTTGGACAACTCTTTTCCAGATCACTCACAACCCATTCTTTCATCTCATCTCCTTCTTATGCAGCTACTGATCCCTTCAAATCACCCGTCTCCGTATCAACCTTGATAGGTTTTCTATTCGGGATTCCTTTCTTCCGTCCTCTCTTCTCACCCGCTTTCCGGGGGACCTTCTTGCCTTTTTGAATTACTTCTTCAACATCCACCACCTCCCCGGCAAACCGGTACACCATCCGCAACAACTCGCTCTCATTAATCAATCCCCGGTCATACAAATTCACCAGGGCAGAGGTCATCGTAGAAGTTGCGATCGCCAGCGCAGCGTTATCCCGCGAGCTCAAATCCGCTCCCTGAACCTCAACCACGGCTTCAGCATCCAAACCGCGTTCATACCGCGCCCGTCGTTGCAGGGCAATCCTTCCCAAAAGCCGGATAATCTCAATAAAGAATTCCTGTCGCTGTTCAAAATGCCGGAACGTCGGACCGCCGGCAGACTCCGCCGTCGTCCTTGTCGAGCTCTCCGGCTCTGCTAGAAAATGCAGCGGGATTCCAGCTCCGGCAGCAATCATCTTTTTAATCGCCAGCCCATCCTTACTCGCGTCATTCGCCTCCAGTTGCGGGTGAATAACTTCCCATTTCTCGCTCTCATCCACCACCAGAATGGAACCAGGCACTGGTGGATTGGCATTCAAAGTCGCCTGTCGGGTCGCCCGTTCAGCTTCACTCACAAACCTGGATTTCACGGTGAAGTAAAAAGCATTCCGGTAGCGATTCAACCGTGCCCGATCTTCCAGCCAGCTCGAATACCGGGTCAACCACCGCAGCATCGGAGCAAGATCCGACTCCCCATGCACAGCCCCAACCGGACGATTGATCGCGAAATGCACCATCACGGTCTTCAAGCGACCATCCTTATCCGCTTCCTCCGCTCCGCTGTCGTACGCTTCCCACACCCGTTCTTCAATCGTGTCCTCTCCCAGCCTCATCTTCGCCTTCTGGATAAACGCCTTCTCCTGTTGCAGATCATCCTTCGCCGTTTGAATCTCCTTGATCTCAATCGCTGGGATCGCCCGCGCAAATGTCATCCCGGCCGCATCCGTGGAAAGCAGAAAGAACAGTTCCCCGCTCCGCGTCAGCTCATCACACCACTCATAAATCCTTAACGGCATCTGATTCAGTTCATGCAGCCACCATTTTTTCAAAAACTTGCTCACCTGTTCATTCGAAGAAGAGATCGTGATTCCCCCGCCTACCACATATTGACTGGTCAATTCCACAATCCGCCTCGCCAATGGATTTAATCGCCACGCCTCCAGCGCTTGTAGAATCACCGTCTCACGGTCATAATCCGAACGATCTCTCTCATTGACCGCCGCCCCGACCTCCGGCTCAATATAGACCGTCTCCAATCGCAGGTGCCTGATCAACCAGCGCCACCCTCTATCGAACATCGTCATCCTCGCCATCTAAAATCCTTCCTTATCCATCTCTCGGATCGGATCAACACCCTTGACAACCAGCGCTTCACCGCCTACACTCCACACTTCACTATCCAGCACCGCGCACAGCGCAGCAGACAATATCAGGTCGTCATGCACATACTCTCCAACCGCATTTCGCATCCCATCCGGCACACCCCACTTCATTTTTCGATCAATCCCAGGCGTGATCGTGTATTGGCAGGCGTTCAGTTGACTCCAGAACAATGCTTGCTCAGCATCCCCCGGAACATATTCTTTGTATCTGCCTGAATCGATTACTGCCAGGAAATCCCAGCCTAATTGGGACTTGGTCGCCACATTAAACCGGAATTGGATCACCAATCCCGGCAGTGCTCGCTCCAGAAACGAAGACAGTCCAGCTCCTACACCGGTTGCATCCACCACCAGCTTTTTCACATCCCACAAACGCGCCAGCGCCAGGATCTCGCCGTACAATCTCGTGTGTTGGGTTCCAATCCACAGCTTCCGGAACATAACCTTATAAGTCGGTGCTTTGATCAGCTCATCCTGCATGCTCGAAAGATCAACCTCGACAATCGTCAAAGCCGTCGCATCGCGTTTTGTATTGGTTCCCGCATCCAACCCTTCTTTGGCTCCCTCCTCCTCGCCAGCCACATCCAACAACATCGCATACACCTTGCCGGCACCTGGTTGGACCTGCTTCTCATGCTTGCCTACCATCAACGCCTTCCGGCTCTCCGGGAACAAACCTCCCTCGCCGTCAATCTCTTCCGAGAAAAATTGGGTCCGAATCATGGGATGATTCCTCCCCAGCTTTGCCACCTGCTCAGCCACAAAAGCACCATAAGCCGGCACTTCTTTCGCCACATCAGCAGCCGTCATCACAAAAACTCGACGTTGGCCGTCTCGTTTTTCCGCTTCTTTTGCAGCTCGTAGTTCTCTGGCCAGTAGAGTATCTGAAGTCCAGGCAGTACCCCAAAAAACTCGAGTCGCATTCGTGCTTGCTGCCATAGGAGCAATATCCTTGTCGAACTTACTCACCAGCACATCCTGCGCTTCATCCACTTCCAGCAAGTGACCGGCAGTGGCACCGACGATATTCGCTTCCGGGGATCCGGAAAAGAAGAAGATCCTTGCTTTCCCAATTTTGTAAATGTATCCACTTTCTTTTTTCCACATGGATTGGACCAGGATGTTGTTTTCGAGTACCCGCTGCAGCCGGCGCATGGCGTTCAGACTTTGCGGTTTCCAGGTGGGGGAGACTTTCACGATCTCGCATTCGATTTGGGAAAGCAGAGTCAGCAGATAGGTCTCGATCTGTGCTTGCAGTTCATTCTTACCGGACTGCCTGGGGAACATCACCACGAACGACTTTCCCTCCCGAAAAATAACCGACTCAGCCACCGATCGAGCCACGAACACCTGATATTCACGCAGCTTCAATCCGGATGTATGCTCAACAAACAAACACACATCTTTCAACACCGACTTGATCTGATCAACAAGTAGTGACAAGTTATCCACCAAAAAAGGATTTGATCAAAGCAATAATGGAAATCAAGCCGGACCCACCGTTTGCAAGCCCCGAGTACATCTTAAATTGAGTCACCCCTTCCGTCGCCGATCGGATTCGAGTCTCGTGGTCTTCCTTCGCCTTCTTCAAATCTCCAACCTCAGATCTCAAAGCTCTTAACCGCTCTTCATTGATCTCGTTCTGGTGATTGATCAAAGCTTCGATCTTCTGAAAACGCGACTCGATATTGTCCTTCAACCGTCCCAACTGCTCTGAAATCACCGCCGCCTGATCCTCTCCCATGGAAAACCCTCCCATACCCCAATTCTTTTATCGCAACATTTAAAGCCACTCGTATTTCTGAATCGGAAAACATCTTGACATCGATTGTCATAAGTAAAACCCAGCCTTATCTACCTGAAATAATTCTCGTTAGGAGAATCGAAATTCTTTCCTTGGCGAACTTTGCGTTCTTAGCTCCCTTTGCGTCTTCACCGACAACCAAATTCATTGGTTACCTCCGCCAATGCCTTACTCAGCGCATTTAACGCATCACTATCACCCGCCCCCAACAACTTCTGGGTCCTCAACATCCCCGCCAACCTCGTAGACGCAGCCCCCAGCGCGCTCAGTGTCCCTGTCCACCCTTCCAGATCCCCCGCGTTATCATTCGCGAAATCGAACACCCGCCGGATCATCACCCGCATCAAAGCAATCTCATCCCCCAACCCCTCACGCAGCGCCGTCTCCAAATCCTGGCTTTCCAGATCCCTGAACTTTCGGGAATAGAACCCATGCTTTACCGCATTTGCATTTCCAGGTTGCCCACCGCGACTTCGCGCCAAATTTTTCTCCTATGAGCTATGAGCTAAATAATACTGGGGGGGAGTATATTTGTTACAGACTCATTATACACATAATTCACAATCTTCCTATACCCTAATTGCAAATAAATTCTAAAATTGACCCCCAAAATCCCTTGCAATCTCCCTAAAACCTGTTAAAATGTAATTTCAACGATGCCTTCGGGCATAAACACTTGCCGGCGCGCCCCCCTCGCGTCGGCATTTGTTATATAATTTAATTACTTAAATTCACATTATAAGAATCTTAGTCACCTCATCAATTAAGGAATTTGAAAATTTTTATGGAAACTAAATTTAAACAAACCTTTTATGATTTATTAAAGAATGAATCACGCATTTACAATGAAGAATCAAAAGAATTTAACTTATCTTTGTTAAAGGATTTCATTGACAAATTAGATGTTGACCTACTTAAATTATTATTGAGCAATAAGGATTCAAGAGAATTCTTTTTCAAAAAAATTGATGAAATCTATGTTCTTAAACAAAATGAATTAAAGTTTTTCTTAGATGATAACAAATTAGATAATTCTTATACTCAATATTTAAAAGAAATAGGACTAAGTATTGGCAAACGTTTATTAACAGAGCGAAATGAAGTTGTATTAGATTGGCCATTTAAGGACTGTGTTCTTGAAGGAGGAATGACAAAAGAAGAACAGAAAAGAAAAGAAATTTTTTTCAACCAAGTATTGGCCAGAGACGAAATTGATAGGTTGGAAGAAAAAAAAGTGTTAATAAATTGGAAAAGATATTCACAAGATGGTGAAAAGGAAGTTCTAAAAATCAAAAGAGGGGTTAATGGCATCATAAGAGAAAATTTAATTATTAAGGGAAACAATCTTCTTGCATTGCATTCAATAAAACATGAGTTTAATGGAGAAATTAAATTAATCTATATTGATCCACCTTACAATATAGGAAAAGATTCATTTGGATATAACGATAATTTTAATCACTCAACTTGGCTGACATTCATGAAAAATAGACTCGAGGTAGCCTATCAATTATTAAAGAAGGACGGCGCAATATTTATTCAAATAGATTTACATGAATTAGGATATTTACTAGTGTTAATGGATGAAATTTTTGGGAAAGAAAATAGAGTTCAAGTAATTGCTGTAAAAACCGCATCTCCAGCAGGTTTCAAAACAATAAATCCTGGACCTATCGATGTGACTGAATATATTTTATTTTATACAAAGGATAAAAAATCATTTAACTTTAAACGTAATTATGTAGGAGTTGATTACGATGAAAATTACAGTTTATACATTGAAAATATTGACGATGAGCCGGATGATTGGCGTCTAATTCCTTTATATGAAGTAATTTACAAACAAAATGGAATCGAGATTGGAAAATCACCTCAGGCATCTGCGAACAATGCCAAACGTATTTGGGGAGAATACTGGAAAATTATTCGATATCAATTAATGGGTAAATTTGCTCTTGAAAATTCCGGAAGAATTGTTAGTGTTCGTGATCCTCACAAACCTTCCAACAGACTTAAAGAAGCCTTGTCAAAATCAAAAGAAACACCTAATAAAGTTATTTCTTTTCAGAAATATTCTGAGGATGAGGAGTTAAACGAAGACGAGAAACAAGTTTCCTATTTATATAATGGAGGTGCGTTATCATTTTATTCGAATAAAGTTATGTCGATAGACGGTATTAGAACTTCTACTATATTATTAACTGATTTTTGGGACGATTTAAGTTGGGATGGTATTGCTAAAGAAGGGGGTGTTAAGTTGAAAAATGGAAAGAAACCAGAGAGGTTGATAAAAAGAATTATTGAAATGGCAATGGATGAAAACGATATTATTTTAGATTTTTTTCTAGGTAGTGGAACAACCGCTGCAGTAGCTCATAAATTAGGACACCAATATATTGGAATTGAACAACTCGATTATGGTGATGATGATTCGTATACTAGGTTAAAGAATGTAGTTGATGGAGATCAAACAGGTATATCGAAATCTATTGATTGGAAAGGTGGAGGAGATATTTTGTATTTTGAACTCGCTAAATGGAATGAATTAGCAAAAGAAAAAATATTATTAGCAACAAGTCTAGATGAATTGAAAATATTATTTCACGAACTCTATTCTAAATATTTCCTTAATTACAATGTTAAAATTAAAGAATTTTTTGAAGTAACTATAGAAAAAGAAGGTTTCAAGAATCTAAATTTTATCGATCAAAAGAATCTATTCATTGAAATGTTAGATATGAATCAAATGTATGTAAATTTTAGCGAAAGATTGGATAAAAAGTATTCAATATTAAATCAAGACCTATTATTGTCTGAACAATTTTATGGATCAAATTTATGATTATTGAATCTCCAATTCTTCAACAACTAATCGAAAATGAAATTGGTCGTAGAACTATTTCTAAGATTAAATTGCCTGATTATATTACGAATAATCTAAAACATAATTTCTGGTTTTGGCAAGAAGACGCTTTACAATATTTTTTGGCATATGATGATCCAGAATATGAATATGATCTAAACAAAAATGGACCAACTCATTTGATGTTCAATATGGCCACAGGTACAGGCAAAACAATGCTTATGGCAGCATTGATTTTATATTAT
>Ga0209347_1000937_pt1 | contig 57854 bp, 56 predicted proteins | sample AutmiccommuBRH23_FD_187382 | JGI IMG/M metagenome (GOLD analysis project Ga0209347, IMG submission 187382) | Deep subsurface microbial communities from Mt. Terri, Switzerland - Autotrophic microbial communities BRH/23 (SPAdes) (version 2) | ecosystem: Environmental > Aquatic > Deep subsurface >... | reverse complement strand
AAAACGATCTATGAGCAGTATAAAGACGACAAAGAAGTGTTGAAGCAGCAAAGGTACTCTCTTCCAGCCGATTATAAAAAAGAATTTGAGTGGTTAAAAGAAGTGGACAGTCTGGCTCTAGCCAATGTAGGGCTGAAACATGGCTACAGGAGGTTTGTAATCTAGAAAACTATAGTTTCTCATCGCGGATCAACGAGGGGGCCCTTTGATCTTGATGAGATTTTCATAGAAGCGTGCTCTTTCAAAGCACCCAAAATCGGCGAGCAGGGCTCGACGAAAAGGAGTAAAATGCAGGTCGTGCTATTTTTGCAAGTTTAGGTGTAGTTTGGACTATTGACAAATCACAATACTACGCATATATTAATAACATATAATACCCATCAGGGGTAGGGGTAGAGGTGTATTCTAGCAAGGAAATCCGTGGTTTACCAGTCACACCTTTTGTTTAGAACGTTTAAAACAGGTATATTTACTGAGTACGGAGAAACAAGGAGTTCAGTCGCGTGGTACCACTACAATAAATAGAATGACTAGGAGATGAAAAAATGATAGCAGTAACTGAAGAAGCGGCTAAAAAGCTCAAAGAGATGTTTGCAGAACAAAAAAATCCCCAAAAAAATATGCTTAGGATTACTTTTGGGGGATTCGGATGAGGTGGTCCCCAGATAGGATTAACTCTGGATGAGTTAAAGAATGAAAATGATAAAATTGTTGAGTCAAAAGGTATCACGGTTATCTACATGACTAAACTTGAGGAATACATCTCTAATTCTGTCATCGATTATTCAAATAGCTTTTTTAACCGTGGCTTTTCTATTAAAGGTTCACAAATATCTTCTTGTTAGAATAGTCAATGTCTATAGTAAACGTTGACTAAGCAATTTTCTGTTCCGGATAGCACGACTATTTATGAGGCTTGAACATTGATCAAATGCCGCTTGGATGCGTCCTGTATTGACGATCCGTATGAGGACGATTATAACGACTATGAAGAAGATGAAGAAGATGAAATCGGGAGTTCTTTGGTTTCAGACAACGAATTACTTAACCTGTTAGTACAATTAAGGGAACAATTAGTACAAGGTGATTACCGGTCCTTGTATTCTGTATGGGAAAAATATGGTTATTCTGATGAAGACGATGAAGAAAACGAAGATGAAAGCATGACAGCCCCACCCATTCCATCTGAAAGATCTCTCGGAAAAGGTATCATTGAGCAATTCTCAAATATGCTCGTATGACACAAACCGCCCAGAAGGATTTGAAACTCCGTCAACTGCCTTTCTTCCTTGAAACACCCAACGATAACGCCGGGTATGCCCAAGAAATAGCGTTACTGAGGGATGTCTACGAATAGCCATCAGATGGTCCACTCAGTGAAAATTTCGAGAGTAGAACCAAGGTGGTCATTCCAGATTTATCAGTTATCTCTGATGATAAGACGAAACTTGGCGAAAATAAATATGTTGGGTTCACCTGAAATTATCATCCAAATCGTGAAACTCCCACTTCTACAAATGGGAGTGGTACACCTTATTCTGCTTAGGTGGGGGTAGAGTCCCCCACCTAAGACTCGATGTTCAACTTTAGTTGAACGAGTTCACTGAAATTATTTCTCCTTCAAATCAAGCGCATGATCTCGTTAAGAAACTTAATTTATGTATGCAATATGGGGTTAAGGAATATTGGATTGTTAATCCTCTTTTGAAAACTGTATTCAAACGTTCGTTGATTAAGCCAAAAGACAATAGGTCAATTGAAATATTGTAGATTTATCACAAAAGTCATTCGACAATTGCGTTTGTATATGGTATTATATGGGCATAATAGGAGCGAGAGGCGATATTATGTTTAGGAGATCGATGGACGATTTGGTCAGCTGGAAAAATTCAAAGGATAGAAAACCACTAATTATTAGAGGTGCTAGACAAGTCGGTAAGACATGGCTGATGAAGGAATTTGGCAAAACTAATTATGAGAAATATGCCTATATAAATTTTGACAACAATGAGCGCATGGAAAGCTTATTCAGTGGCAATCTTGACATAGAACGAATCATCACAGCACTGCAAATTGAGACTGGTGTTAAAATTGAGGCACAAAACACCTTGATCATTTTCGATGAGGTTCAAGAAGTGCCGAGCGCCTTGACCTCACTTAAATATTTCTGTGAAAATACACCTGAATATCACATTATTGCCGCAGGGTCACTGCTTGGCGTGGCACTCCATCCTGGTACATCGTTTCCTGTTGGGAAAGTGGAATTTCTGGACTTATATCCCTTGGATTTTTTGGAATTTCTAAACGCTATGGGCAACGACGAATTAGTAAAATTACTCGAAAGCAAAGATTTTAGTTTGATAACAAGCTTTAAGGGTAAGTACATAGATTTGTTAAAACAGTATTATTATATCGGTGGCATGCCAGCAGTTGTTGCGTCGTTCATCGAAGCCTCTGATTATGGCAAAGTACGTCAACTGCAAAAGGAAATACTAATGGCCTATGAACAGGATTTTTCCAAGCATGCTCCCAACGAAGCGGTGCCACGAATCCGAATGTTATGGAGCTCGACGCCTGCTCAGCTTGCTAAGGAAAATCGTAAATTTATATACGGACTTATACGGCAAGGCGCAAGAGCCAGAGAGTATGAGCTCGCCATGACTTGGCTAATCGACTGCGGATTAATCTATAAGATAAGCAGAGTCACAAAGCCAGATATGCCACTCAGGGCTTATCAAGACTTCAATGCGTTTAAATTATTTGTTCTTGACGTTGGATTGCTCGGTGCAATGAGTGAACTTGGTATTAAATCTTTGCTTGAGGGGAACAAACTATTCGAAGAGTTTAAAGGCGCCTTAACCGAGCAATACGTACTACAGCAGCTTATAGCCAGTCGAGAAATAACGCCTTTTTACTGGTCGGCAGAAAAGGCTAGTGCAGAAATCGATTTCATATTCCAAAGTGAAATGAATATTGTGCCTCTTGAGGTTAAAGCTGCAGAAAACCTCCAGGCTAAAAGCCTAAAAAGTTTCTGTCAAAAGTATCAGCCGAAGTATGCGATCCGCACATCGATGTCGGATTACAGAAAGGAAAAATGGTTAACGAATGTGCCATTATATGCAATTAATCTTTTATCCAATATTTTAAAGGAAACTATGATTTAGAAGTACGATCCATTCAGCCAAGGGTTTGGAATGGGAAGAGGTCATTGTAATTGATCTTGTCGAAGGGATTATTCCCGAAAGAGAGACGATCAAGGCCGAACAAAATGGGCAGAAAGAATTGATAGAAGAGGAAAGACGCCTCTTCTATGTGGGGATGACTAGGGCCAAACGACATTTGACCCTTTGCTCAGTGGATTGCCGGGTTAGTAGTTCAACATAAAGCCTTTGGAGAGGGAGTTATCATTAACGAAGAGGGGAATGTAATCAAATTGAAAAGCGAGAAGAGTCACAATATAAGGAGTAGGAAAGATTAGAAAACTTGGTGAGTAGTACAAGAAATGCGAGGCAGCGTTGCGGCCTCGCATTTCTTTCTTCAATTTCGGAGAGATATCCAGGCTAAGAAGTGCTATTATAATGTTATTGCAGAAGAACCAAAAAGATTGTATGGACGCTGCATGTTGAAGTTTCTTAAAGGATGGAGATAATCACAATGCCAACAGGAAAGAAGCTAATCTATCTGACATTGGTGTTAGTTGTCATGTCTTGGGGTTTGAATGTTGTAATGATTAAGTTCCTAACACAGCAGATGTCGCCAATATTGGTAGCCGCAATACGAATGCCACTTGCGGGAATTATTTTGTTATTTCTTGTTTTAAAAAAATATGGATTGTATAATCCAACTAAAAAACAGTGGGGATTGCTTTTTTGGATTGGATTAATCTCTGTTTGCATGCATCAGTTGCTGTTAGGCTATGGAGTTTCTGTAACATCATCCGCAAATGCTTCCCTTATTCTTGCCTTAAATCCTCTGACGACTGCACTTCTGGCATCCATATTTATAGGCGAAAAATTTACAAGGAATTTAGGGCTCGGAATTCTATTAGGATTTGCAGGTGTTGTTTTGGTAGTTTTCTCGAAATCCCCAAATGGCTCTTTCGAATTTTCGTTAATCGGAGATGTAATTATGTTATTAGCCATGTTGGCCTATGTCATTGGGGGTTTGCTGATAAAGAAGTTGTTGGAAACGACGATTCCAACCTTAGTAGTGACCGCCTATTCTACCTTAATAGGAGGAACATTGTTAAATATTGGAACGTTGGCTTCCTTTGGGCCTTCGGTTTACGGACAGATTCATTTATCGTCAACAGCGGTACTTATCTTATTATTATCAGCCTGGGGAGCTACAGCCATAGGTACATTGGCTTGGAATGATGGTATTAAACATTTGGGTGCCAACAGAACGGCTATGTTTTTAAACGGTATCCCTTTTGCGGGCATGATTGGTGGTGTCGTCTTTTTAAATGAGTCAATTGGTTGGATACATATTCTAGCCCTTATTTTCACTACCTTGGGAATCGTTATCGGGAGTATAAAGCAAAACAAGGTCATTCTGGAACCTTGTAAATTATAACCAACTTGTTTTTCTGCCTTGGCATTTACGTGTTAACAGATACAATTTTAGAGGTAGGGTTAGGTGGGCAATACTATGTTAGAACAATGGATGATGGGGATCCGACGGTATCGTCCCTTCGATACTTCATACTTATGGGAATAAAAATGAAACTTAAGATCCGAGAATCGTCTGTAGGAAAGAGGTAAAGATATTGATAGAAGCTAATTATGCAGGAACCATGCTTGCAGTGCAAAATCTTTCCAAGAAATTCGGCAAGCACATGGCGGTTGATCGCTTGAACTTTTCCCTTCATAGTGGGGAAGTTGTGGGCCTATTAGGACCGAATGGCGCAGGAAAAAGCACGTTAATCAAATGTATTGTCGGACTGTTACGACCGACCAATGGGGAAATACTAATCAATGGGCATATTAGGGGATCTCGGGCTGCAAGGCAAACGAGTGCTTACGTTCCGGAGATTCCCCAGCTATACGACATGCTGACAGTGTGGCAGCATTTACAATTTATCACAGGTGCCTATGAGGTTAAGCAATGGGAAGAGAAAGCAGAAGAGCTCTTAAAGATGTTTGAGATTTGGGACAAGAAAGATGAATTCACCAAAGCTCTTTCTAAAGGAATGCGCCAGAAACTATCACTTTGCTGTGGAGTGGTTTCTAATGCGCAGATGCTCTTTCTGGATGAACCCATGGTAGGATTAGACCCTAAGGCTATCAAGAATTTAAAAAATCTGATTCAAGAGTTGAAAGACGAAGGTAAAACCTTATTCATTAGTACGCATTTACTCGATCCGATCGAGACGGTCTGTAACCGAGTTATTGTACTTAAAAAGGGAAAGATTATTGCCCAAGGTAGCTTGGAGGATTTGCGTCATCAATTAGGGGAAGAAAATGCCTCACTTGAAGAAGTCTTCCTAGAGGTGACGGCTGATGACTGATTATTTGCAGATGTTAAGGCTTGATCTGCGAAAACTCATCAATTACATCGTTGAAATCAAGCGAACGCCCAAAAAATTGATTAGTTATTTTCTATTTTTAGCTTGGATAGCCCTCATTCTACTACCCCAATTTATGGGCAATAAAAAAAGCACTCTGCCCCAGCAGATGAATCCAACAATTATTCAGGCCATCTTAAGTGCGTATCTCCTCTTAATAAGTGGACTGATTTTCAGCACCCTGATTTCCTCTTTAAAGAAATTATATTTTACGTTCAGTATGGGAGATGTAAATTTACTTTTCCCGTCTCCTCTTGAACCTCAACGTATATTATTTTGGAGTATGCTGAAGAAAATCCCAGCTACTCTGCTCGGAGCTGTGTTGCCCGTTTTATTTCTTACCCCTACTTTGTTGAGGTGGGGGATTGGAACTCAAGGTGTTTTTTTCATCTATGCTTCGTTTGTATCATTAGCCCTGATCATATCGCCGTTGGCCTTTTTGATCTTCTTACTTTCCGTGCGTTATCAAAAGGAAGGGTGGATGCGGAGTGTTTTGGTTTGTTCTATCCTATGGCTGGTGGGCAGTTGGCTTTGGCAGGTTAGAGAAAGCACTAACCTCGTAGATTTGCTAACCGGATATCAGGCGGTCGGGATATGGCAGTTTCCGGTCGTGGGATGGATACTGAGGCTTGCTTACGCTGGGTTTAATGGGGCAAGCAGTGACACCTACTGGGGTCTGTTGTGGATCGTCTTGACCTTGAGTTTGGTGAGTTTCGCCGTGTATCGGTTGGCCAAGGACTATTATGAAGATGTCCTCGGTCGCGCTGAAAAAATGTATGAAGCCCGCAAGCGTGCTAAGAGCGGACGCCCACAATTCTCCGAAGTATTTGCCAAATTCGGCAGGAAAAATAAGCCTGCAGTTAAGGGAACGTATGCAGGAAGCAGGGCGTTCTTATTTAAACAGATTGCGAATTATCGTTCGGCTGGACTTAATGAGTATTTAGGTGTACTTGCACCCCTGGCTTTGGCGGTTGGCTTAGTAGTTGGTTTTTTGGTTAGCTCTAAAAGCATAATGGACCCATCAGGTGGACTTTTCACAATCAATGGAATTATTGCCTATATGCTTATTCTGACAAGTTCGACCAGTTCAATTAGCGCAGAACTTGCATTACCCTATATATATGTTCTACCAGGTACTTTTTATAAAAAGGTTTTAGCGCTCAATGCCTTGCCAGTTCTACGTTTTGCTATTAATATCTTTCTTATCAACCTGAGCTATACGCTCATGGCCAAGGGGGATAAAGAGGCCTGGGTGACGGCGGTAATAATATCCTTGATGGTGATAACGGTTTATTTCGAATTGGGTAATTCTGTGATAGTAGGAAACGTTCTTCTCCCTTCAGCGTTGGATCGTAAACTATTCTTTCCATTAATGTTGATGATCCAGATCTTAGTCATTGTAATTCCAGCAGGTGTTATCGGAGGGGGACTCTATCTGAGCTTCCAGAGCGAATTGGCTCTAGCATTGGGAATTATAGTGGCTAACGTTGGCGTTGGCCTCTTGTTGTTGAGGTTCTCCGAAAAGTTGTTTTCTTATATTGAAATGCGGGAGTATACATGAATCATCCGGTATTGGGCTTTATATGGCTTTTTTCAAAACCGGTATCCAGATTTCGCTTTTAAATGTTGGTGACGTCACATCTTTACTCTCGTTCCACAAGATTTCTGACCCTTCAGTTTGTTCATAGTTCGAGGATGGGGGAGAATAATAATTTATCCCACACCCATAATGTAGTAAGATAACCTTGAGGGACAGGTTAGGCAGGACTGATCAGTTTGATTGCTTGCAGAAGAAGGGCCTAAATTGTATTATAATATGGAAAACTATGAACAAGAAGACGAAGTCGAACAAATACATAAGTGGGAGATTCAACGTGTTAGACGAGAAGGAATTCTTCGCAGAGGTCCAAGCTAGAGGCCTTAATTTAACAGAGCAGCAAAAAAAGGCTGTCAGCCATGATCAGGGCCCCCTATTACTGTTAGCAGTTCCAGGCGCTGGAAAGACGACGGTTCTTACCGTCCGTTTAGCCTACTTGATTCGAGTCAAGAAGGTTGATCCTCGAACGATTCTTTGTCTAACCTTTGGTCGAGCAGCTGCCAAAGAAATGCGTGAGCGGTATAATAAAACCTTTGGGGGGACAGCTAGCGACCAACTCCAAGCTAGTGATATCCATTTTTCAACAATCCACAGTTTTGCCTATGGGATAGTTCGCTCAACTTTTAGGCAAAAAGGTACTCGCTTCGCGATGATTGAGGAACAAACAGGCGTGGCAAGCAAGACGGGTGTTCTGCGGAGAATCTATGAGAAACACAATGCTTCTACTCTTACTGATGAACACCTCGAAGCGTTGCAAAATACCATTTGTTATGTTAAAAATACCCTCAGACAGCCAGAAGAGTTTAATAAGAGTGAGATCAAAAACTTCGCCTTCATTTATAACGACTATGAAGAGTATAAAAGAACGAATCTGCCACAGTTGATCGATTATGACGATATGCTTTCCATTGCCTATCAGGAATTATGCGATAATCCTAAGCACTTAGAGGCTTATCGTCAGCACTTTGCCTATGTTCTGACCGATGAGAGCCAGGATACTTCTCTGCTTCAACACAAAATTATAGAAATCATCGTTAAACCTCATGGTAATATTTTTGTCGTGGGAGATGATGACCAAAGTATCTTTGGGTTTCGAGCGGCTGAGCCAAACTACCTCTTAGAATTCGAACAGACGTATCCAGGCGCTAAGATTCTTCGCATGGAGTATAATTTTCGCTCAACTCCGCAGATCGTCGATGTGTCTTGTAAGTTCATCCGTTCCAATGCGCTAAGGTTTGATAAAGAGATGTTCACGAGAAATCCCGAGGGGGACGTCATTCAGATCGGGCAATTTCAAGGTATGAGTGAGCAATATCAGTTTATCATCGAGCACCTGAAGAGCCAGCAGGATTTAGCGAGCATTGGAGTGCTTTATCGGAATAATCTATCTGCAATTTGTTTAGCCGATGAGCTCACAAGAGCAGGCATTCCCTTCTATATGAGGGAAGGTGGAAAACTGAGGTTTTTTTCCCACTGGGCTATTAACGATATCCTGAATTTCCTGCGCTTCTCGTTTAGTGATAAAAGTCTAGTGACCTTCGAGCGAATATGGTCCAAGCTAAGTTGTCCTCTAAGAAAACAACAGATCGAGGATCTCAAGCAAATGCCCATGGATCGTTCAATTTTTGAAATCCTAGCGGAACAACCAGGGGTTAATTCCAAGAGTAGAAGAAAGTATCTTGAATTAAGAAAGCAATTTAAGGTCCTAAATACTCTTCCGCCTGCCCAAGCCATTCAATTTATCCGCAATCAGTTAGAATATGATCAAGCAATGGTCCGAATTTGTGAGGATTTAGGTTTTTCGGAAGAGTATATCGGCGGCCTCTTAGATATATTAATATCTATAGCACAACATGAACGAACGATCGTGGAGTTCGCTAATCGTTTAACAAATCTGGAAGAACAAATGAACTCTTCATATAAGAAAAAGAACAGTAATGCTGTGACCCTTACTACGATCCATTCAGCCAAGGGTTTGGAATGGGAAGAGGTCATTGTAATTGATCTTGTCGAAGGGATTATTCCCGAAAGAGAGACGATCAAGGCCGAACAAAATGGGCAGAAAGAATTGATAGAAGAGGAAAGACGCCTCTTCTATGTGGGGATGACTAGGGCCAAACGACATTTGACCCTTTGCTCAGTGGATTATTATCATCAAAAACGCGTTAAGGTGTCTCGTTTTGTCTGCGAGGTTTCGCTTGTATCATCCGGAAAAAATCCCCAAGAAATAAGCAAAAATGAAGAACCAACACTCCAGAGCGATTTGGTTGCCGGGCTAGTAGTTCAACATAAAGCCTTTGGAGAGGGAATTATCATTAACGAAGAGGGGAATGTAATTCTTGTCCGCTTCAAGGACGGTACCCAACGGTCCTTTCTGAAAGACATCTGCGCTCAAATGAAGTTGATTTGGGCTGTTTGATCGGAGCTATCAACAGCATGAGAGATTGCGTCACTTCATTGTTCTCGAAGAGATTTTCCAGCATCTGAAGCAGGATCCTCATTTTCGAGAGCTAACAGAAGAACAATTTCAGCAAGATCTAGATCAACTTGTGGCTTGGAAAAACCTTATTCCTCGTCAGATACAGGCCGCGTATCCAGCATTGCTGAATTTTAAGAAGCAAAAATTTCGCTATCAGTTGACCCCCTATAGCCGGAGGGACTGAGTAGTGAATAGGGCATCCAGTAATGCAGATATGAAACGTACCTGGCTCCTAATAACGTTTAGCAAATAAAAACTCCTTCGAATAATATAAGGTCACCAGGGGGCGGGGTCGCGACAGGATCCTGATTAGCACTAATTCTTACTTTAACGCTTGGAGTGATTTTTAGAGTTGCTAAGTCTATAGTGCTTGCCCAAGAGGGGGTGGGTTCAGTTGTTGAATATAGCGGTTTAGATAGGGCATAGTCTACATAGGCGGCGTAGCTGGAATAATTGCCAAAAGCTGAAGGAGCAGGCAAGTTAGAGATAATACTTATAGTATGATTACCAGTTGGGCCGATATACGCAATTGCATTCGCAATGATACCTGATGGTATTTGTGCCTTTGGTGTAAGTAGTACCGAACATGGTAAAGTTAACTGACTCGGTAACTGCCCTGGTATGCATAAAACATCACTCGGGTAAATCACATTTGGATCAGATATTTGTGGGTTAGCTTTAATCAAGTCAGCAAGTATTACTCCGAATTTCTGTGCGATAGAATACATAATGTCTCCAGATACCACAGTATATTTTGTATAACCTGAAGGACAGCTAGAAGGTAGGCGAGGAGGCATAATTACAAGCTCCTTTCGAAATTTTATTTATAGATTAACGTCCTAGGCTTTAATATATGTAAGTTCAAATTAGATGGTGAAACATGGCGTGTTTTCGTTATTATGCATCCTCCGTTAAAAGATTCAACCCCTCCTGGAAATAATAGTGAACTCGTTCAACTAAAGTTGAACATCGAGTCTTCGGTGGGGGACTCTACCTCCTTCGCCGCTAAGTATTCCTATGGGGAAAGGCGGCTCGGCGAAACCCTCCACTGGAGGCTTTCGTCACCGAAGCAGAATAAGGTATATCACTCCCACTTGTAGAAGTGGGAGTCTTACGATTTGGATAAATTTTTAAAAAGTCTTAAGATTTTGTAGCTCTATAAGACTCACCCTAAAAAGGCACATATATTAAACTATATTATGAAGAAAGAAGGGAACATGTTGAACCAAGCTACTATCATCATTCTTAAGGTATTGGTAAAATGCTAACTCGAACAGTAGATACTGATACGGTGTTTCAGGGGAATATTTAAATCTCCAAGGAGTCAATTACCGGTCTGTCATACTTATCGATTCAATGGCAACACTTCCGCCTCTAACCACTTCAATGGTTTTGAATTCACTACTCAAGAGATAAATCAGATCGTTGTTCTTACTTTCCGTTTGAACGCATTCCATCAAGACACTTTCTTTATCATAATCTATGATTGAAACACCAAAGACCTCAGCAATTCTGAACAATTCTTCCTTATCACCTTCAGAGCATTTTCTTATTTTGACAAAGAGCAGTTCCTTCATATGGATCGGACTATTAGTAAGATCAATAACTTTGATAACTTCTACGCAACGATTTAATTGCTTCTTGATCTGTTCAAAAGTTTCATCATCACTCTTTAATCTAATGGTCATTCTTGAAACGGTTTCATCCTCTGTCATTCCTACCGTCAGACTTTCTAAATTATAGGCTTTTCCTGCAAATAGACCTGAAATCTTTGCCAAAACACCGATATCATTTTCAACAAACAGTGAAATCCAACGTTTCTCCATCGTCCATTCCTCCCTTAATATTCCAAAATCATGTTATACAATGGTTTTCCACCTTGGACCATGGGCAGAACAAGTTCATCTTTGTCTATGATAAATTCAATGATCGTAGGACTTTTAGTGTTCTTTAATGCCTGTTCGAAGGCGGTCCCAATTTCCACTTCTGTTGTCACACGGATACCTTCCGCTCCGTAAGACTTAGCCAAGGCAACAAAATCCGGTGAATAGACAGGACATTGATCACTTGTACCACTACATCTTAAATCGCATGATTTCCTGCGTCTTGTGCATACACTGGAATAATGCTTTTCATAAAAGAGTGTTTGAACTTGTCTGACCATTCCTAAAGAGCTGTTGTTAAATATGCAAATAATCACAGGAAGCTCCTCTGCCACAGCAGTAGCCATCTCTTGAATATTCATCTGCATTCCCCCGTCACCGGAAATACAAATAACTAATTTATCTTCATTGCCTATTTTTGCACCGATGGCAGCAGGGAAACCATAGCCCATTGTTCCCATACCTCCGGAGGTTAACAGCTTCATATTCTTATTTAACTCTAAAAACTGAGTCGTCCACATTTGGTGTTGTCCAACATCCGTTACGATGATTGCGTCTATAAAGGTTTTATTGATATGGTCAAGTATCTTTTTTGCGGTTAGCCCTTTGTTATTCTGCATAGTAAGGGGATGTGAAGTTTTCCAGGTTTCAAGCTGCTGCAGCCATTCCGTTGTATCATATTCTTTTGCATATTTTAGCATGGCGTCAATAGCTTCTTTTGCGTCGGCGACGATGGGTATATCCACCTTGATATTCTTGGAGATGGAGGCTGTATCAATATCGATATGCACAATTTTTGCTTTGTGGGCAAATTCACTGATTTTACTTGTAACTCGATCACTAAATCTTGTTCCGATGGAAAATAGCAGATCACATTCCATAATTGCCATATTGGCAGCATAACTTCCATGCATGCCAACATTGCCGAGATAATAGACATGTTTAGTGTCAATACTTCCTTTTCCCATCATGGTTGTCACTACCGGAATCTTTGTTAGTTCCACAAGCTTCGTAAGCTCAGCGGAGGCTCCGGCGATATTTACCCCTCCACCAATTAGGAAAATCGGCTTTTGGGAAGCTTTTAATAAATCCACCGCCTTTTTAAGCTGTCCGATGTGCACTTTTGTACTTGGCTTGTACCCTCTGATATTCACCTTAGCTGGATATTCATCACTGCCTAACTCAAGCATAATATCCTTCGGTAAATCGATTAATACCGGGCCGGGTTTTCCAGTACTGGCAATATAGAAAGCCTCCTTGATTATTTTGCCGAGATTCTTTCTATCGTTAACAATGACTCCATATTTACAAATACTTCTCGTGAGCCCAATGATGTCAGCCTCTTGAAAGGCATCATCGCCTATTAAGTTAGAGGCAACCTGCCCTGACAAGCAAACCAGCGGCACACTGTCAGAGTAAGCGGTTGCTATTCCGGTGACCATGTTTGTCGCACCCGGACCACCGGTAACCAAGCATACTCCCACTTTACCTGTCGAACGTGCATAACCGTCTGCCTCATGAACCAGTGCCTGCTCATGTCGTGGCAATATAACCTTAATGGCATCCTGCAGATAGAGTTCGTCGAAAATATCCGTTACCAGTCCTCCCGGATACGCAAATACTGTATCTACTCCTTCTTCCCGTAACGCTTTTACCAGTAAACTGGTTCCTTTCACTTGTTGCATAGTCATGTTGACCTCCTTAAAAATTTATTAAAGAAAACAAAAAGCCCCAAGCTAAATTTTGCTTTAGCTTAGGGCGAATCTACTCCGTGGTACCACCTAAATTCAGAGGGAAGACCTCTGCACTCTGTCAGTACGGAAAACTAATATGGTCCTGAATAAATCAGCACGAATACTGTGATCGATACCGCTTTCCTTGTAACGGCGGAAAACTCCGTTGAAGTCTACTAAAGATTTCTCTCGTTCGGTTCACTGCTCAAAGGCTACTTCCATACTTCCTCCATGAAGATTCGCACCAACCATCTTCTCTCTTGAATATCGGGAGTATGTACTTCTCCTTATCATCGCATTACAATTTACTTTTGTTTTGCCAGTATATCAAGTAACTTATCTGATGTCAATATAAGGATGATGCCCGCACCATTCTGGATGCGGGTTGTGGCTCAGGCAGGGACAGTCTTTATTTTCTAAGTCAAGGATACAACGTTTCTGCCTTTGATGCGTCAATAGAAATGGTAAAATTGAGCTCAGAACTAACTGGCTTGTCTGTTCAGCATGCTAAATTCGGAGACGTCTATTTTGATGTTAAGTTTAAGGGCATCTGGGCCTCTGCATCTCTCTTGCATGTTGATAGAGGGTCTATTAAGGACATACTACAAAGACTGGCAGTAATGCTTAACCAGGGTGGCGTGTTTTATATGTCCTTTAAATATGGCGATAAGGTTTATCAGAAGGGCGACAGATTATTTAACTGCTATGATGAAGGCTCCTTCAGTGAAATGTTGTCTGCCATTCCAGAGCTTACAATTCTTGAATTATATAAAACCGCGGATGCAAGGGAAGAAAGAATCAATGAATTTTGGCTTAGTGCTATAGTTAGGAAAGTGTGAACAATGGTGTTCATTCGGAGCCTAGCTGCAACAGCGAGAGAAGAAATCAAGGAAATATGTGGAATCATTAGGTAAACTAAAAGAATGTGGGCGACAAGCATGAGAATATATATTTCCATAAAACAGGCGGGAAAACGTCAAGACTATATCACGAAAAAAGAGCTGGTTTTGGCAAAGGTTCCGCTAACCTTAAGAGAACTTATCGCCGAGATTGTACATATTAATACTGTTGAGTACAATAGCAAAGCCAGCGAACCCTGGATCATGAAATATCTAGCTTCTGAGGAGATAGAGAATCAGGCGGAAACCGGCAAGGTTGGCTTTGGCGACCGTAAGACCAGTGAACTCGTCCAGCTAAAGCTGAACATCGAGTCTTCGGTGGGGGACTCTACCCCCACCGAAGCAGGGTACGGGGACCCACTCCCACTTAAAGAAGTGGGAGTCTTACGATTAGATCACCAGGCCAATGTGACAAAAGCAATCGCTACAGCTCTTTTGGCCTTTCAGGATGGCATCTATCGAGTATTTATCGGTGATAATGAAGTTGCAGAGCTTGATGAAAAACTTTCCTTAAAAGAAGGGGAGGTATTGACCTTTATCCGGTTCACGATGCTTGCAGGTAGAATGTGGTGAGGTGATCTTAAAAATGTATTACAATGCCAACAATGAAGCAAAGCAAAAGTATCTTGCCAAATTTGACTCTAAACTCGTCTTGTTTGTTGGAAGAAATAAAGAAATATTCAAGGCTGTCCTAGCTTGTTTTCGTACTGCTAAGAGTAGCTATCATGTACGGGATAATAACTTAAATGAACTTCATAAACTATTGTGGCAGGTAGACACTAAACATATAGCCAGCATCTTTTCCGCCGGCGAGTTTAAAGTTTTAGTAAAGCTTTTGGGCAAGGAATGGGCTGAGAAATTTAAAAAAATTTGGGACAGGAGTCCTGATTATATTTATTCATCAGGCTATGATCGGCGTTCCTTCCGGACTAAATCATTTGAAGTGCTCTACCTTTCTTCTAATGTCCGAAAGTTGGATTGGATGATTGATTTGGTCGCTAATGATTTTACATATGAACGCTACTTTACGCAAAAAGATAATGTCTTTGCCAACAATCCGGTCATCGCTGACATGCTGGCTCTGGAAATTGATGAGGGCAATGAGGCGGTAATCAAGTGGATTAAGGATATTGTGTTTGGAGACAACAACACAGGTCTTATTACTCATGAAATTATCAAGGGACTCCTGATGAGCCATAGTATTCAAGCACACAAGTGGGTAGGAGACCTGCTTCTGGCGGCTAAACTGCAGGAGGGACTGCGCCAGTCTATTGTGGAAACAATGGATGAAGGATCTAAGGAAGGCTTCATGTATATTCTAAAGCTAATTCTCGATCATGATCTTGCCCGTTTCTCTTCAGTTGTCCGGGCGCTTGATGTTTGGACGGGACTTGGCATTGCAGCGCAGAAACCTGCCGTCATCAAAAAATGTTTGGCAACCGCTTATCGCTGCCTGACTGAAGAGGCTCATATAGAGGAATGCCTAACGAGCAGCGATGCCCTGCTTATTTATATGGGACTCTGGGCCCTGGCCTTTGAGGAAGTTGGCTTAGTCGAGAGCAGGTTAAAACATCTGAGCAAGGCACCAGAAAAGTATAAAAGAATGGTCACCCTCTTTTTTTTGAGACAGACTAAATCTCCGCTCTTACAGCACGGACTTGCTGCGCCGCTTTTGGATGACCCGGAGGAGGAGGTTAAATGCTGGGTGCTGGGCAATCTTTTCCCAGATCTAGGACTAAGATCTCTGAACCCGAAATATAGGGGTGGGCTCGTTAAGTACAACAAAATCAAGAGTATTGTCAGTCAGGAGCAATTATTCGACAAGCTAAAAAATATGCTGGATCATCTTCCTCGCCAAGGGCTGATCTTTAGCGAGAGCCTTTTTCCGTGGTGTCAAGTCGGTGCCTCGTCAGATGACATTATTGGTAAGATGCTGCTGACCTTAGCTGAGGCGCCGGCTGAAAAGGTTGATTTAATGCTTGATTACCGGGCTAAAATGAGTCCCGATACTCGCCGGGAATTTATGCATGCTTTCTTGCAACCGCCACAGACAAAAAAACAAAAAACTGCGCTTGTAGAACTGATGGGCGACAAAAGTTCCTCTGTGCGTACTTCAGCTCTGGAAATCGTTGAGGAACTGGAACTTGATCAGGACGACTACCGAATAATTGAAGACTTGCTGCAATATAAATCAGGTGACTTGCGGAAAAATGCAATTTCCGTGTTGTTACGCCGTCCTCCTCAAGATTTGTTAGGGAGTATCCAACGCTTGGTTGATGACAAAAACGAGCATAAACACCTCGCCGCCCTGGACATGATTACAGGGGTTGAAAAAGATCCAAGTTACGAGAAAATACTGCCGGAGTGCCGCCAGATGGCTGTCTTGCTTGCCGATACTTCTCAAAAAACCAGGGTCTTGGCCGAAAAAATCACCAACAGCGCTAAACCTGTTTATACAGCAGCAAATGGCTTTGGACTCTATAATCCAACTCTGGAAATTTCCCTGCCGGAAATAAGATGTTCCAAAGGTTTTTCGGCCAAGGATATTCTTTCTTTAAATTATGCTGAAGTCGAACAGATCCTCTTTGCTATAAATGATCTGATTAATCAACATAAGGATTATGAATATACGGTCGAAGACTGGAATGGGTCGATGACGAAAGTGGTGCTCGGCGGTCAATATAATATCAGAAGTATTAAATACCGTGTAAACAGAGCTTTAACGCTTGACGATTATCCGCTGCCGGAGGTGTGGCGGGAGGCTGCTACACATAATAATCTGACAGCGCAAACGTTATTGGCCCTATTATTTCATTTTCCGATGAGAAATTCATTTCAGCAAAAGAAGCAAGAATGGTATGAAAACTTAATGGCTGATTTGTTCGCCATAAATCATCAGAAAATTGAGGCTCTTTTTAAGAAGTTACCTTACCTTAACCATATTCGCAGTATTCTTTCTGCGCTGTTTAATGAACATGCCCCAGAGGAGGTATTTCCTCTCTGCCGCGACATGGCTTACTATATTTATCAAGAGACTTCGGTCCATCTTTTTGCGAAAGAGTATGAAAAGAGGAGTAATGGAGACTCGTATTATTATGTAAGAAATTCTTCCTGCCTGGTTAATGCCCAGGAGATTTCCTTCTGGCATCAAAATTTAAGCTCCAATATTTACAATGACCAAAGCTTCCGGGAAGGTTTTCAAATCAGGTATGCCTTGTATAAAGCTTCAGCTTACAAATCACATGCCTCACTGCAATTGGCCGAATTTGAAAAGGCCTTCAACCTGGGGTTAGTGGATGAGAATGAATTATACGCAGAGTTTTGCGGCAGACCATTAAGTCCCGAAAACCTAAACAGCCTAACCGATAGTAAACGTCATGGGCATCAATATTTAGCCGACTGTTCCAAGCTGAGTGAAGTGGGTCAAAAGGTTATCGAGCGGATCGTGAACATTGAATTAGAACGAGGGGATATGACAACCGAGGTTAGCCTTCTGGCCGCCAAAATTAATAGATGCTTCGGTACAAGGTTCTTTGTGGATATCCTGGTTGGAGCTGAAAAGGATACTTATGTACGTGGGTACAATTCCGTCAGTGGTAACAGCACCAAAAAGGAGATTTTCAGTCACTTGCTGAGCTGCTTGTATCCTGCGGACGGTGAGGATGAAAACACTCTGCGTGAGCTGCTAAAGGATGTCAAAGTAACGGAAAAGCAGCTGATTGATGCTGGGATGTATGCGCCGCAATGGCTGGATATTGTGGAGAAATATCTGGACTGGCCGGGACTTAAATCAGCCTCTTGGTATTTCCATGCTCATGTCAACGAAACTTTCTCAGCTGAGAAAGAAACCATCGTGGCCCGTTATTCACCGGTGTCCCCCCAGGATTTCAAAGATGGGGCTTTTGATATAGCCTGGTTTAAGGAGGCTTATAATACACTGGGTGAAAAGCGTTTTAAAATTGTTTATGACAGTGCCAAATATATTGCCGGAGGGGGACAGCACAAACGTGCCCAGCTTTTTGCTGATGCTGTTTTAGGACTCATTGATCTCCAAAAAGTCGAAAAAACCATTCAAGAAAAACGCAATAAGGATTATGTTCTCTGTTACGGACTCCTACCCCTCAGGAGTGACAAAGCTGAATTGCTGCACCAGTATGAGTTCTTGCAAGCTTTCCGGAAAGAGAGCAAGCAGTTTGGAGCGCAGCGGCGCGAAAGTGAAAGTAAAGTGGTCTCGATTGCTTTGGAGAATTTGGCCCGGAATGCGGGTTTCCAAGATGTTACCCGATTCATGTGGTCTATGGAAACAGAAAAGATCAAATCAATTGCCAAATATCTGGAAACGGTATCTGTCGAGAATATTGAACTAAAGATTAAGATCGACGAATTGGGCAGAGCTACGGTTGGCGCAGTTAAAGGCGGCAAAGTGCTGAAGGATGTCCCTGCTAAGTTAAAGAATAATGACTATGTCCAGGAAATAAAAGCAGTCCAGAAATCACTCAAGGATCAATATGCACGAGGTAGGGTGTCCCTGGAGAAGGCGATGGAAGCCGGGGATAAGTTTACGGCTGGCGAACTGCAAAACCTTGCTCAAAATCCTATCCTCTATCCGCTTTTGCAAAACCTTGTTTTCCTGAGCGGCCATAAATTGGGCTTTTTCAGAAATAATGCCCTAGTTGATACCCAAAATCAAAGCTATACTCTACAACCGCAGGATGAATGCCTTATAGCTCACCCTGTTCACCTGTATGCCAGTAAGGAATGGGCTGCCTATCAGAAGGATATTTATAACCGGAGGATTGTCCAACCGTTTAAGCAGGTGTTCAGGGAACTATATAAACCGAATAGCGATGAGCTAGAGGTTCGAACCATATCACACAGGTATGACGGGCATCAGATTCAGCCGAAAAAGACAGTTGCGCTCCTGAGAGGCAGAGGGTGGACGGCCAGCTACGAAGAAGGCCTGCAGAAGGTCTATTACAAGGAGAATATCATCGCCCAAATTTATGCTATGGCCGACTGGTTTTCTCCCGCTGAGGTTGAGGCTCCGACAATTGAAGGAATAGCCTTCTGGGACAGAAAAACCAGTAAGGGATTAGCCATTCCTGATATCCCTGAAATTATCTTTTCCGAGATCATGCGGGATGTCGATCTCGTAGTTAGTGTGGCTCACGTCGGAGGGGTTGATCCTGAGGCAAGCTTATCGACAGTCGAAATGCGCACAGTAATTGTAGCGGAAATGCTGAGATTACTAAAATTGACCAATGTCGAATTAAAAGGCTCTCATGCCTATATTAACGGTACACTTGGCCAGTATACTGTCCACCTCGGCAGTGCTGTTGTGCACAAAATGGCCAGCGGAGCAGTGCAGATCCTGCCGGTACACTCCCAGCACAGAGGGCGGATCTTTCTACCCTTTATCGACGATGATCCGAAAACTGCCGAAATAATCTCCAAAATTGTTTTCCTTGCCGAGGACAGCAAGATTAAAGATCCCAATATATTGCTTCAAATAGTAAACTGAAGATAAGTAGAATAAATAAGGTCAGAAGGTCTAACAACGAAAATGCCAAGCATATAATGTGGTCACCAGTTTGTTTAATATTCTTCTTTTGTAATACCTTATCCTCTGTCGGCAATACTATATTTATTGAAGCTCATTAGAGAAGGTGGTACAATATGGATAAGAATATGGATAAGAATATGGATAAGAATATGGATGAACTCCTGCCAGATGAAAGGAGTGTTAAGCTCATGGCAGCACCGATCACTTCGACACCAGTATTAAAGGGCAAGGACTTGGTGAACTTAATTAAGGATTTAAATAAACCAGATAAAAACAAAGACCGCAGACAAAAAGCATTGAAAGCCCTACAGATTGTTACGAAAGGGTAGTTTTTGTAGATGTTTTATTGCGAAGACGAATTTGAAGATATTTTACAGGCAGTAGTTCTTGTTCCATACTCCCTGGGATACAAGCTCAGGGATTTTAATTGTGGAATTGATGATTATAATCAATTCCTTATAAATGATGCCCAATATTATGTAGAACAGAATATTTCACAAATCAAACTGCTCATACATAAGCAGTCTGCAGATGTTATTGCTTATATAGCACTAAGTTCTGATTCATTCCTTTTAGATAAGGAAGAGAAAATCAAAGAAAATATTGATATTCCCATAAACTCAATTCCAGCTCTCAAGATTGGTAAACTGGCAGTTAATAGCAGGTATAAAGATAGACCTTATGGATCATTTATGCTTTGGCTAGCACTAGGCATATTAGAACAAATTAACGAAACCGGAGTTGGATGTCGCTTTTTGGTAGTGGATGCAGACATAACTCAGAATCCAAAAACACCCGGATTTTATAAGAAAAACGGATTTGATTATAACGAGAAGGAAAATAAACACAGGACCCGCGCAATTAGTATGAGATATGACGTGTTCCAAGGTTAATCATTAACATCCGCTCCCTATACGGGGGCTTATTATTTGCTCTAAACCGAACATTTCATATAATTCATCCCATGCCGCGATCCGCGGCATCTATGATAATGAAAATTATACACCTATGAGGATAATCAGATGGTTACAAAGATTTTAAATGAGGTCGAATATAATAACGGAAAATTTCCACGAGAAATCTTGCGGAGAGCTATAGCTCAAAGGGACGAGATTATACCAGAGCTATTGGAGATTTTAAAGTTCACTTGTGAAAATGCCGAAACCCTTGCTAAAAAAGATAATTATTTAGCGCATATATACGCCATGTATTTGTTGGCGCAATTTAGAGAGCGAAGAGCCTATCCTTTACTTACCAACCTTCTTAACAAACCATCGAAACTTGTGGATAGTTTACTAGGCAATATGGTCACAGAAGGTTTGCCAAACATAATGGCATCTATCTACGATGGAAATGTGAATTTATTGCATAAAATCATTGAAAATGAAGAAATCGATGGATATATTCGGGGTTCCGTATTATATACTTTAGTTGCGCTTGTTGCACAGAGACGGATAGAGCGTGAGGACGTAGTGGAATATTTCAGAGAACTATTTAACGGTGGGTTAGAACGTGAGTATTCACATGTATGGAATGCTCTAGTGGGGTGTAGTAATTATCTTTATCCAGAAGAAATCATCAGGGATATTAAACAAGCTTATGATGAGGAACTAGTAGATCTCGGATATATCGAATTTGAAGAGATAAAAAATCAGCTTGCCCAAAACAAAGAGATTGTTCTTGCTGAATTATATAATAATCGGAACTATCGACTCATTGACGATACTATTCAGGAATTGGAATACTGGGCATGTTTCTACAAAAAGGAAAATAAAAGAAGGCTGGATCACTGTGATAGTCTGGAACTCAATGGTCAATTAATTATGTTCCAAGATGGATTGAAAGAGTGACACAAGAACCTGACCGTAGATTCAGAATGGCAGTTGCTGCGTTGCAATTAGAGAGAAATGAGATAATGGCAAAGGGATTATTAGTTAGTAAAGCGATGCTGTCCTTCTGCGACTTGCTCGCCGTCGAGCCAGTCTGGTCTAAGAAAGATCCCTTGTTTCTCCAAGAGTTGACGTAGTTTTTCCGAATCACGCACGATAAGGGCAGTTGGACTATAAAAGCCTAGCACATAATCCTGGTATTTGCGCGCGTTTCCGATGGTTGCTGCCAGTTTCGGAGTGGCGCACTCCAACAAGGTTATTTGCAGAATGACTGCCTGCCCGAAGGAGCGTCCCCACATTTCTAGTGTGAGGCGGACTTCTTCAGGTACTTCACGGGGGCTGGACTTATCCAGAAAATCCAATACTTTGTCTACTGTGAGCCCTTTTTTCATTCCTTCTAGGAGAGACGTTTTATTAAAGCGGTATTTATAATCGGGATACTGACACTCCAATGTCGCAAATTGGCTGAGTTGCCAGCGGGTGTTCCAAGACGTTCCTCGCGTTGCCATCAATTCAAAGCTGGGTTGGATAAGAAGGGTGTCCGGCCCGTCCATAGGGTAGATCTCTGAGAGTATATCCTTCAAGGGACTATCTTGTTGTAATGTTGCCCCGCTCAGTAGTTTAGAGAATACTAACCGCCCTAGGGGAGTTGATCGCACTGATACATCATGATCCACTGGGCACCAATCCAAGAGACCCATCCAGCGTAATGGTTCAAAGATATTTAATTTACATTCGTCAAGATCGTATACATTGTCAACTTCATAGTTATCACTGAGCAGGCAACCGGCAGTTTCCATCCATTCGGTCCAACCGCTGCGATGCTTTAGGACCGGAAGCATAAGAAAGAAGCCAATCGGTTGGGTGGACATAAAATCAGTACATAACTGGGCTAGGATTTGTGGTGCTTGGATAGAGGTGAGCAGGTGGTAGCTACCTGACGTTAACTCCAGACGTCCAGAAAAGCCAACATGAATTAAGTTAAGAGATTCAAGACTACTCAATAACCAATCCAAGTAAGTCTCCGGTTGATAAATTTTATCCTCTGGTTTAAATGGCAAGGATAAAGAGGTGAGCAGCTTCAGGCGCGCCGCTTTGGTGAGTTCCTCCGCTTTGTTAAGCCTAGCCTGTCCTTTGTCAATCATGATAAGAAGAACAAACATATTATCCAAGGTACAGAGCAAATCAGCGCTAAAGAATGTATCAAGTTCTACATCGTTGGCTGCTAAATCCGCATTTCCACCAACCCAATTCCAAAAAGACTGGTGAAGGCCATCTGCTAACGAAAACAGGCCTGAATCGCCGCACTGTTCCAATAGGCCGCTGTTAGTCCATTTGGTTAAAAATCTAAGAGCTTCGGGGTAACTGGAGTTAGATGGCATTCTGTATCTGATTTTTTCGTGTAGGTGATTACTAAAGTCCCCTAATCTTGAACTGGTGACGCATTCGAAAGCCGTATACGCAAAAAGGAGTAGCTCCGCTGCGCTCATTTTCTCGAAATAGGCCGCCTGGGGACGGGCTTTCCCTAGTGTCTTTGATTTTGCCACCATTCATCTCTCCTAAAAAGTACTTATTCTGGTTAATCCCATCTGTAACCATTACTAACATTGAAAACTGGGCCAATGCTTAACCCAATAGTTAATTCAACACGATACGTGAATCTCCTGCGAAAGAGAAGGAGAAACCGCGGGGAAAATCCTTCTTGCCGGCGCCATTGAGATCGGCCGTCGCCTGAAGGATATATGACGCTTGGGGGGAATTAATTTGTTGTCAGAGGACAAATTGCGTGAAGATGTGAAAGCTGGAAGAGTCCATAGTCTTAACGAAATTAAAAGACAATTAGGCGACTTATGAATATAGTTATTACTACTCGTGCAAAGAAAGATCTAGAAAAACTTGATAATGATACTCGAAAACGTGTATATCTAGAAATAGAAATGTTATTACTAATCGACGTATCTGGATAGATGAGTCATGATCCTCAGGCAAAGATGTAGCGATAATGGGTAGGATTGAACTTACGTTGAACATTTGGATAATAAAAGGAGAGGACCCTAAGGAATTTAGGGTTCTCTCCTTTTATTGGGCTTGTGAAGGGGATGGCAGGATATTCACCGTCCTGTTTGAATGTATGGAAATCAGGGTTATGCATTCAAAGACTTTATCAATCCATGCTTCTCTCATCGGTGTTTCAAGTAATAGTTTGTAGTAGCTTTATGGAACTACTCTGCCAATTAGTACTTTATCCTTAATAATCTTTCCGTATTTGGTACCATCACTGCGCAGGATATTAAAATACTCTGTCTTATAAGCAATCCCGTTCGTGGACTCCTGGCTTGACCAGTACCGTAGTCCCACAATCTTGCCATTATCTCTGACCCAATCAATCAACACGACCGTATGCCCCGTCTGGTTTTCCCTCGAAAAATCGATAAAGTCGCCGGGTCTTGCCTCTTCAAAATTAGTGATTTGTTTACCCAGTTTATACTTTTCCAAAGCAATGACCAGATTATTCTCTGTTTTTGGCCCAGCGACATACCATTTAAGGATAAAATCAGACAGCTGATCGTAGTTTAGACCTTTAATGTTGTCGCCTGCATTGCCTTGTCGTTGATTCCAATCCTGCATCGCACGAAAAAAAACCTCAAAGGTTATTCCCACACAGTGACTGGCTCGATCTCCACTGGGATTAGCTTTTAAAAGCAGCTTTCCCTGATAATAGAGGTTCGACGTCACACCATTATAGTTTGCGTAATCAGTGTTTAACAAATACGGGTAGCTTCCCTTGTTATAAGTCCCGATTTGTGCCAAGACTAATTGGTTAAAGGGTAATGGACTCTCTTGCACCGTTGATTTAGGCTGGATAACTGGTTTCGTTATCGGTTCAAACACCTCAGACGTTTCCTGTGCTGACGCTTCGGTCGTCACTGCGGACGGCTCAACCGATGTAACCTTTTTGCTCAACACATTCTGACCCATTCCTGCTCTAAACATTTCAGTATAAATAGCAATACCGCTTATCAATAAAGCGGTAACCAAGATTAAGACTATAGAAATTCTCTTTATGTTGTAACCTAGATGTCTAGCTGTCATATGTACTCCCTTGATCATTGTAAGATAGTTTGTCTACATAGTAGCACAATAAATCAAAGGGTAGTATAGCGTAAAATATTCCATTTTACCCTGTCTTCGTAATCGCTGTAGAGATTGTTAATTAAATAAACTCTGTTATTTCATAACCTGACACAATGAATTGAATCGTCATTACTTAACTATATATACCCGACAGGTGCTTTCGATGATGATGGTAATTAGCAAGCTACATCTGTGGGATGGGGGGCGGCCATCTCCAGTACCGCTGGTTCATTTCGCAACCGCGATGAATGCAGCACGGCCAGCCAAATAATAGCGAAACCGATCTATTGGCCAAGGTCGATGGTACAGATGTTGCTGACTATGTTCATCAGGGTGGACATGGAACACGGGTTGCCGGAGCAGTGTTGTATCCAGGAGATATCCCTTATAGTTCAACGTATAAACAAACGTGCTGGTTACAGAATGCACGAGTTCTAAATGAAGACAACAAAATGCCTCTAAACCTTTTTCCGCCCAAGGTTTTGAAAGAGATTGCTGGACACCCTCCAAATATTAAAATTTTGCCTGAAACTGCTCCTTAGCTTGTTCGTTCTACTTTACACGGTGGGCCCTTAGTTGGTAATGATAATGTAAGAACATCGTTTGCTGCTCCAAAAATTTCAAACATTGTAGCCGCTATCCAGTCAATACTACCGCAAGAACCGGCACTTCTTTACCGGGCGCTATTAATCCAGTCGGCACGCTGGCCAGCGTGGACAAGCTCTCATCCAGATAAATCTCAGGTAAACCATTGCTTACATTAAAAACTGATGCTAGGTTAACTCAATAGTTAATTCAGCACCACACGGTAATCTCCCGCGTAAGAGTGGGGGAGAATAATGATTTATCGCACACCTATAATGTAGTAAAATAAATTGACGGACAGGCTATGCAGGACTGTTCGCACTTGCAACAATCATAGGGAAAGCGAATTAATGTATCATATAGGGGTGAAGAATTTGTCCGTACCCGATCTGGTCTTTCGTGAATATATGCCATCTCCAAAATCTATGGCAGGGCAGATGTTTGAGGTAAATAACGTCATTAAACAAAAGTATTGGGACACCATAAATCCTGAACCTACTGCTTACGTTTATAATCTTTTAAAAGTTGAAGCTGATTGTCAAGACTTAAAGACTCTTTTGAGCTTGAACACAAAAGTTTCTTTAGTGAATATAGTTGAAACGATTAAGACAGATGTTAAGTCGGACATTCAGACGAATTTAAGGAAAGACCTACTCATCCCCGAACTAGCAAGAGGTATATTGAAAAGCTTTGAGGTTTTTCTGGAACTAATGAATGACAGTATGTATCAGTTAGTCTTAAAATTTAGGAATAGGCAAAGAGTGCCTCTGCAGGACTTACACAAGCAATGGAAAAGTGTCGATTATCTGATCGAGAGAGGCTACATGTTTCGTTGTCTAGGGCAGGGATCAAAGGATGAAGAAGTCCTGCTGCTCCCCGAAGAGTTACAGCACCTTGTGGATCGGCTTGACGAATTGAAAATCAGACGGGATGTAACAAGGAATACGGCGATCTGTAAGATTGGCAAGAACATTTTGTATTTATACGGGGTCATGAAAGAATCTGATTTTGACAGATGTTTGGATGCTTTATACTTCAACTTTGAGCAGAATAGATTGAACAAAAAAATTGATCTTGGGGATTTATCAGATGCTTGGAATTATCAGAAACAAGCGACCTTTCAAAATGTGAATGTAGTTTTTAAGCACTATGCCCAGTATTCAAGCAAAGTAAAAAGAGTGTGCTTTGAGGGCGGTAGTTACAGTGGCTATCACAATAGTTATTACTGTTATTATTCAGTGTTTGACCCCTATAACATCTTCTATGAACAGGAAAGAAGAGAGGATCTGGATTTTCGGTCGCTATGCTGGAGTGAGTTAATCACTGATCGACCAGCCGATCAAAAAGCGCAGACGATGATGGTTGAATACCTCACAAAACAGCTTCGCATCAATCCTATACAAGCTCAGAAGTTGAGCGAGGAATGGAGCTTGTACATAAAAAACGGCGAAAATCCAACGTTATGGTTAAATAATATTCTTGAGCACCTGAAGTTTAGTTCATCGGTACAGCTCAACCAACTGCTTTCCTTCAGTTCCGCGCATTTTGCCAATGATTTAAATATTTGGCCGCTCAAAGGTCATACTCCGAAGGAACTAATGGATACTCAGTTAGAGAAGCCGCACAGTGCACCGCAAAATGTTCAAGCTTCGGTTGGCGAAGTATCCAGCGTAGATAAAGTTGGCAGAAATGAACCCTGCCCATGTGGAAGCGGGAGAAAGTATAAAAAATGTTGTGGTAGATAAGCGGGAATTGAGGAATTGTCTATGGAAAACGAATTAATGGGTACGGTCGATTTAATACTATTAGAACCAGAACCTGACTCACTAGGCCTGAATGAAAATGGAGAGGCTGAGATTGGGGAAGAAACTCCTCTAACGCATCTTGAGCAGTCCATACCTGAAGGAGCAAGAATTAAGATTTATCTTGATTTTGATAATTTCTTTCTTGTGTTATATTCGGTGGTGTATATTGGTTCGGATGAATATCATATCAATTATCGCAGCACCAGAAAAGCTACCAATATTGACCCTCGTATGTTTCAGGTAGAATTTTTTATGTCTTCACTAAAAGGTTTTTTGCATAACTATAAAATCCGTCCAGCTAAGTATTTCCCAACGTTGTTGACGATGCCGATAGTCTATACGGACGATATCTTAGATTTTTTACTGGAGGCAACCCCCCAGCTTATGAAGTTCGCCACTATTTACTACACCCCAAATTTTAAGCAAATTATGATCAAAAGATCACTAAAAATGAATATCTCCTGCGCTTCGGGCCGTATTGAAGAGTACTTGGCCTTTGATTTTGTATTTGATAACGGCATCTCACCGGAAGAGTTAGCAGAAATGATCGAAGCTCTTAATCAGAAGGATGAATTAAAGTTCTATCAGTTGAGAAAGGGCGGTTTCGTTGATCTGAGTGCGGAAAAAGTGATGGAAACCCTGATGTTTTTGCAGAAGTTCGGCGTTACCAGCCAAGACCTAGAAAACAGGACGATTAAAATACCGAAATGTGAAATTCCCTACGCTGCAAGTCTGCTGGAACAGGCTAAAGCCAAACAAGTGGTTGATACTAGTGGAATTAACCTAAAGACCCTTGAGGAAAGACTATTTGAAATGAAAAACAAGAATATCCTGATCCCCAAGACCCTTCAGGGCGAGTTACGTCCCTACCAGCAGGACGGTTATCGGTGGTTGAAAACGCTGCTTTGGGCAGGATTGGGAGGAATTTTGGCTGATGACATGGGTCTAGGTAAGACGTTGCAGACGATCACTCTAATCTTATCCGTATTCGAAGAACAAGACACTGTGAAGACCCTTGTAGTAGTGCCGACCTCCCTAATTGACAATTGGCTGAGCGAATTGAATCGCTTTGCACCAACCCTCAAGTGTGTCGCAGTGACCGGAGCGATAGAAAAGAGAAATGAACTCTTTGACTCATGGCAAGATTATCATGTCTTCATATCCTCCTACGGATTGATCGTGAATGACATTAAAGTCTACGAGCAAAAAGTATTTGATATCTTGATCCTGGATGAAGCCCAAAAAATCAAAAACCACCGCTCTAAGACAGCCATCGAAGTGAGGAAAATTAAAGTAGCCCACAAATTCGCCTTGACAGGAACACCGGTTGAGAACAATCTTGACGAACTGTGGTCTATTTTTAACTGGTTGATGCCGCCTTTGCTCAAGGATTTTGCAGGGTTTAAAGGCAAATATATCAACACCTCCGCAAACTTGGATGAATTAAAGGCTAGAATCAGACCCTTTGTGCTGAGACGGATGAAAAAAGATGTTTTAGAGGATTTGCCTGAAAAAATTGAAACTACCCTAAAAATTGAATTAACGGATCAACAGAAAAACCTCTACCTAGCCTATAGAGAACAAGCCCTGCAGATGTTGCAGGAACCATCTCAAATCATGAACGTGCTAGCTAAATTAACAAGATTAAGGCAAATATGCTGTCATCCCGGCATGTTTATGGAGGATTACCGGGAATCAACTGGTAAACTTGAGGCCTTGCTGGATATCATTAGTGAACTCAAGGAAGCAGGCCGGCGAGTCTTGGTTTTTTCACAATTTACCACTATGCTGGACATTATTGAAGGCGAGCTTAACAACCATGGTATTGAATATTGTCGGCTCGATGGTGGGACACCTCAAAAACTGAGAAGTAAAATTATCGGCGACTTTACGGAAGGTCAGGCCACCGTGTTTCTGATATCCCTGAAAGCCGGAGGAATCGGGCTAAACCTTACTGCTGCTGATACCGTCATTCACTGCGATCCTTGGTGGAACCCGAGCGTGGAGGAGCAAGCTTCAGCCAGAGTATACAGGATAGGCCAGAAAAAGAGTGTGCAGATCATTTATTTGATTGCCAAGGGGACCATAGAAGAAAAGATCAATGAAGTCAAGCAACAGAAACAAGCACTGATCGAGAAGTTGATCAGTCCCGGTGAAGAACTACTCACAACCCTATCTGCCCAAGAACTGAGACAGCTGTTGAGTTGAAGGAGTTAAAGTCGTTGAAAGAAAGATTGAAGCCGAATAAGACGGTCCTTTTAACACATATAAAGTGTCTTAAAGGACCGTCTCCATTACACGGCCTTTATGATATTTGTAACTGAACAGAACTCTACTCACTGATAAGTAAGCAGAGTTTCTTTCTCATTTGGAACTAAATTCTTCTTTATTAATTCCGAGTTGCTGTTTTAGAATCCGACTAAATAATCCTTTGCCGATTTCACCAGTTGATTTTGAAACTGCCGTCCTGCGAATTGATCCATCGGACATAGTTTTTTCGTAGATTTTATCTCTGCCGTCTTGCCGAAGTAAATTCCATCCATGCTTTTTTAGGTAGTTTTCTAAATCGCTCCAACTAGCCATGTAACATATTTACCACTGCTTCAAGATCATCTTCTAGCAACACGCGAAGGATATAGTTGGCGTGGGATTGGCGATTGGTGCTATTGTAATAACGGCTAAAGTCGGCATAGTAATCTTTGGCATATTCGATAAGGTGTTGAGCTAATTCATTTCGTAATTCATCTAAAGTGGCACCATCGGCAACAATATCGGGAATCTGCTCGATACTACCAGCATAACGACCATCTTCATCCTGATCAAATTCGATTGTAAGTTCATAAATGGATAATGTACCTTTTAAAAAGCCTTGTGACAAAGCCACAATAACATCGCGATTTCGCTTAACTACTTGGGGCTTTTGGCGAACTACATCGTCTATAAAGCCTCCAAAGTTAGCTCTAACCTCTGTTGCGCTCAATAATGCTTGCATAAACATCCTCTCCTCACCTCCAAGTATAATACAAAAAGTACGGAATGTACATAGTGTACTTTTTGTATTATACTCATATCATTGACTAATGATACCTAACTTCGATCAGAGCGATCCAGGAGCGAGTATGAAGCTTATAAAAACAAGGTGATTGATTTTTTAGTGAGAGGAATGAAGGAGAAAATGTGACAAGTGGAGGAGAAGATCCACATTGGGTATTCAAGCTATGTCCAAGAAAGGGTTTAAGAACCTGGAGGACAAGCTTATAGACAATCAGGTAAAGTATGTTTCGCTTAAGCACTAGGGCAACTTCTCTTGTTGGGAATGATATAATTATTCATAGGGAGGTGGCGAAATAGTGAATACTACAGTTTTTTTCTACGATAAGAACGCTCATGAATTTTATAATAATACAGTAAATGTAGACATGAGTGAACACTACAGAAGATTTGAGAAATACCTTCTCCCTGAGAGCACCATTCTGGATGCGGGTTGTGGTTCAGGCAGGGACAGTCTTTATTTTCTAAGTCACGGATACAACGTTAATGCCTTTGATGCGTCTATAGAAATGGTGAAATTAAGCTCAAAACTAACTGGCTTGTCTGTTCATCATGCAAAATTCGAGGACGTCAACTTTGATGTAGTGTTTAATGGCATCTGGGCCTCTGCATCCCTTTTGCATGTTGATCGAGGGTCTATCATGGACATACTGCAAAGGCTAACTGCGATGCTTAACAAGGGTGGCGTACTTTTTATGTCCTATAAATATGGCGATAAGGTTTATCAGAAAGACGACAGATTATTCAACTGCTATGATGAAGGCTCCTTCAGTGAAATGTTGTCTGCTATTCCAGAGCTGACAATTCTTGAATTATATAAAACCGCGGATGTTAGGGACGAAAGAATCAATGAATTCTGGCTTAGTGCCATAGTTAAGAAAGTGTAAACAACACCGTAATTGGCGTAAGTGCCATATCCGTGACATTCTAGAATACCGTCGAGTGGACTATTTCCGTAAACGATTTAAGTAGACAGATTAGGATAAGAAACAGTCTAGGGGGTAGCACTCGTTTTTAACAAAATGACATAATGGTCTCGGAGCCCAGCTGCAACAGCGAGGGGCTCTATTTTTGTCTAGGATCAACGACTTCAAACATAGTAATGTCTGTGCTACATGTTATTATCGATGCAGAGTATGAAGCAAAATTGAAACTTCTAACAAGGCACTAAGTAATCATTTTTATTCTTTTACGGAAAAAGGACAAAGGTTTATCGGCTACAGGCAATTATTTTAAGTTCAAGTAGTAGGTTTCGGTGAGAATTAATATAAGTTGGGCCCCGGTGTACTTAAGAAATATCAGAATGATTCATAAATATTGCAGAAAGGAACAGATATTGGCAGGACTTAACAGAAAAATGCAGAATTGATGGATATAGTAAAGAATGTATTCAAATTGTCATAAAGGCAAGTGTGAATACTAGGTGATCGACATTTGAGGGGTTGAATTAATGACAGATAAAATCAAGCAGAAGGGAAGCCTTGCTAGTGTCGCCGAAGATCTCTTTGTCGAGCTGTTTTGTGACACCTTTGGTCCGGATCAAGCCCAATATCTTTTTCTTCAATATCCAGTTACAGATATTTATGGCCACAGGCGTTCCATCGACTTTGCCCTGGAAAGCGAGAACCTCAAACTGGCGATTGAAATTGATGGGGAAACCTACCACAATCCCAATAAGGTTTCTTCTAATAAATATTACGACGATCTAACGAAGCAAAATAGCCTGATCTATCAAAACTGGAAGGTTTACCGCTGGGTCTATAACCAGTTGAAACACCACCCAGAGAAGGTCAAGGATGAGTTACGCATTTTTGTCGGGGAAATGCCTACTTTTCAAATGTTGGAGGATTATCTACCCAAGCAAAAAGGTAAGTTGATTGAGCTTCGAGAGCATCAACAAGCTGCCTTGGCAAGTTTACAGACTATGCGTGATCAGGGGGAGAGTATTGCCCTTTTATATCATGCCACTGGAACCGGAAAAACTGTGACCGCTGTCAGCGATGCTAAACGACTTGGGAAAAGAACCTTGTTTTTGGCCCACACCAAAGAACTAATCTCTCAGGCCCAAGATACCTTTAATAATCTATGGGATAAAGCAGAGACAGGCTTGTATGTTGCTGAGCAGAAAGATGAAAACGCTTATGTGGTTTGTAGCAGCATTCAAAGTATTAGCAGAAATCTTGAACAGTTTAACCCGGATGATTTTGGCTATGTGATCATCGATGAATGCCATCACGGAGCGGCAGAGACTTATAGGAAGGTTTTAAGCTACTTCAAACCGGAATTCACGCTCGGGCTCACGGCGACACCGGACCGAGCGGATGGAGAGAGTATCCTAGAAGACTTTAAGAACGTCGCTCATAAACTCGATTTGCAACAAGCTGTAGAACTAGGTGAGCTTGTTCCGATAAGGTGTATCAGGGTCAGGACTAATGTTGACCTATCTACCGTCAGGATCAATGGGGTTAAATATTACTCGCAGGATCTGGAAAGTAAACTCTTTGTGCCAGAGCGAAATAAGCTCTTAGCAGAAACCTACCTGAAATATGTTAAAGATAAAAAAACTGTGGTATTCTGTGCTTCCGTTCGCCATGCCAATGAGATAGCAGAGTTGTTCAAACAACAGGGAGTCAAGTGTGAGGATGTCTCCGGTTCCATGAAGTCAGCTGAAAGATCAAGAATCTTGGAGCAGTATGAAAATGGGGCTATCCAGGTTTTATGTGCTTGCGACCTTTTAAATGAGGGTTGGGATAGTCCTAAGACAGAAGTCTTGTTTATGGCTAGACCCACGCTGTCCAAAACACTCTATGTTCAGCAACTGGGTAGAGGAATGCGTAAGAGTGAAGGTAAAGAGTACCTGTTGGTTTTTGATTTCATCGATAATGCCAGTATGTTTAACATGCCCTACTCCTTACATAGGATGTTTAATCTTAAGGACTACAAAGCGGGAGAGTATGTTATCGCTGCCCAGAAACAGTTTGAACTGGATAGGGATTTAATCGCCAGAGGGGAAAAACCCTCTGTTTTTCTGGACTTTCCGGTAGATGTTGCGGATTACGAACTGATAGATCTGTTTAACTGGCAGGATGAGGTTAAAGGAATGATATCCCAGCTTGAGTTCGTTCGGATGGTCGATGTCCAAACAGAAACCATCGAACGGTATCTGCGTGAAGGGAAGATAACGGCAGATTTAGAGGTGCCTTTTGGAGATAAGAGGACCTTTAAATATTTTAAGGAAGCAACCATAGAGAGCTACGCCAAACAGTATGGCTGGGAGCTGATTAACCCTGCTAATATGAAAGATAAGTTTATGGATATGGTCAGGACGATGGATATGAGTTTTTCATACAAACCGGTACTGCTCAAAGCTATGCTTGAGCATGTGGACGATAAGGGTAGAGTATTGGTCGAGGATATTGTCGATTACTTTATGGATTTTTACAGTGCTAGAAAAGATAAGGGTCTGGTGGTTGAGAAGAAATCAAGTCTTTACTCTAAGGATGGATATACGAGAAGGGATGTTGAAAGAAATATCTTTATGAATCCGTTCAAGCGGTTTGAGGATATGCGGTTTATGAGTCGGTGTCGGGATATTGAGTATGTGGAGTTTAGTAGGCATGTTTGGAAGAGGTTGACGGGGGAGGAGAAGAAGCGGATTGTTGGGCGGTGTGATGAGAGGCTGGAGGAGTATTTTGAGAAACGATTTAATTGTTGAGTCAAGAGTTCTTTTTGCCGTAGCTTTCTAAGAAGCTAGGATCTCAAAGGTTCTTAGTCCTTTAAATACTGATCGAGAGATAATAAGGGGGAGACGCTCAAATGATAAAGGCTTTATTGGAGCTCTGGTATTTGTGGCTTTTAGTTTTAGTTGTATTTGTTTTTCGATTATATAAGGCTAAAATCAAAGGAATTATTGGTGAGAAGACCATATCGGCGTTCCTAACAAGGTTAGATCCAACGAAATATAAGGTTATAAATGATCTAATGTTGAGAGTTGATGGGAAGACGTCACAGATAGACCATGTAGTCGTGTCAAATTACGGTATTTTTGTAATAGAGACAAAGAATTATAAAGGATGGATTTTGGGAGATGAGTATGGGGAGAATTGGACACAAGTAATTTACAAGCGGAAAGAAAAATTCTTTAATCCGATAAGACAAAACTATGGGCATATTCAGGCTCTAAAGCAGAATTTGCAAGAATATCCAGAGTTGAATTACGTGCCAATTATCGTCTTTTCGATTAATGCTGATTTAAAAGTTAAGACAAATACCAAGGTAATATATTCAGTTAAATTGCTTAAAACGATTAAAGAGTTCACAGCCGAAACTATTACTGAGCAGCAAAAGGAAGAAGTATATTCGAAATTACAAGCCCTAGATGTAAGAGATAAGGAAGCCAGGACTCAGCATGTCGAAGGAATACATAAAAAGAAAGCTGTAGTGGCGAACCAAATAAGCGCAAACAGTTGTCCTAAATGTGGTGGGAAGTTAATCACGAGAAAGGGCAAATATGGAGATTTTAAAGGATGTAACAATTATCCTAAATGTAGGTTTACAATTACTAACTAGTCAATGAATCATGATTACAGTAAATACCGAATCAATAAGTACAATTGTTAATAATATCTTTAACGCGAAGCTGAATGGGATTCCTATATCAATGTATCTTATTATGTGAAAGGTAGTGAAGGTAGCAATATGTTTTTTTCAGAGAAATTCCTGATTGATACTGAATTAATTAGAGCATATGGGGCAGTGGATATATCTTTGGTTTGTGATATACCGTTATTTGTTGATCCAATGCTTATCTTTAATAGTGATAAGCCAGAATATCAAGCATTGCATCAAGAGATCATTCGTTATTTTTATTTTTTACATACTAAAGCAAAGCAAGGATTATCATCTAAAGAAATAGATGCATGGTTTAATTTCAGTGAAATACCTAATAATTGGTTGGGTTTTTCATTGGTTGGGAATAAGGGGCTGGCTTTAGGTAAGAAATATGCTGAATTTTTATATCAGAATATAGGATTTGCACTTGATACACACGGTATCTCAAAAGGACAACATATAGAGAAAGCAATGTTGCTTTATGAGGGAAGCGGAAAAGATAAGATAAGCGATTTATCAGTAAATCTTATAAAAAGATTTCTTTGTGAATTCACTGAAAAATTTGCAAAAGAATATATCGCTCCTAACTTGTGCAAAACACTTCCCGTAGAGAAAGCATATTTTAACTATAATACAGAAAGCTTTGTAAGTAGAGAATATATGCTTCCATACATTTATAATGAAAAAGCAGAAATTGAATATGTTTTGCTAACGCCCTACGATATTCTTCGTGAAAATGAACCATCAATCAACAGGAATAATTTTTATCATAGCCATGAACGTATTCGCGCGGCAATAGAAAATGACACTTTAAGAGCTTATGTAAATAATTATATTGGCCAAGCTGTATGGCAATATGAAGACAATCAAAAAAGAAATCGTCGCGCTATTAGTGAAAAATCGATTCAAAAGATTGAAAAAGATGCGTTTCAAGAAATTGTTAAAGATTATCCTGAACTTTATGACTATTACATTAAGTTGAGAGAAGCAGATACTGATGAAATTAGGCTACAGTGTATGCAAGAGCTAAATAAACAGTTAGAAAAGCTATTAATAGCTTCAAAGAATTTAATTTCTATCTTTGAACAAAATGGGTATTCCATTGAGGAAGAATTATCTGCTAGAGAGGAAGCCAAAAGGCGCCTTGCGTTTTTCAAACATATTATTGAAGATTGTGATGGTTTCAAGAATCTATATGTAAAGGGTGAACGAATAGCCAAAGAAAACGATTTACAAAGATTATTCCGTTTTGTTTGGTATGGGACAAATTATAAGGTAGATGCGGAACCTAATAACGGTAGGGGGCAAGCGGACTTCATTGTGTCAATGGGACAACGAAACCAAAATATAGTTGAGTTTAAACTCGCCAGCAATTCAACACTCGATCATGTATTTACACAAGTTAAGATTTATGAAGCAGCTAATTGTACGGATGGCAGTTTGATTGCAATTTTTTGTTTTTCTGAAAGTGAATACCTGAAAGCACGGCAAATAGTAATTAATGCTAGTTACGAACATATGATTGATGAGTCTATCTATATAATTGATTGTAGAAATGATAATAAAGCTTCAGCTTCAATAGCATAATGATTCTTTAACAATAACAATTAACTTCATTACCAATTAAGATTATAATTGAAAGATAACAATATTGTGAATAGAAATATGCAAAGTTGTCTGTTTTGAGAAAAATTAAAAAGTTATCATTAGGAGTATTAAAAATGTGTAAAGCAGTAAATGACTCTACTCTTACAAAACTTGGTGATATTTATCAGTACTATATTGCACTAAAAGATTGTTTTGAAATTAACGATGATGAAATGCTGCAAATTGAAATAAATGGAGATGTCAGTGTCATCTCGAACTCTAGGGGGCGCTTTCAAAAAGAAGTCAAACACCACCTAGGGACTGATTTCTTATCAGATCGAGATATTGACTTCTGGAAAACATTAGCTAATTGGTATTCTGACTATGAACGTATTAAGCAATTCTCTGATCTGATATTGTTTACTACTTCGCAAATTAAGTTAGACTCCGCGTGGAATAACTGGAGTAATTATGATTCTACAGAAAGGTTGGCTGTTATAAAAGAAATAGGTGTGGAAGTTAAATCTGATGAAAAGGGATTTCGTAAACAATATAACCGCATATTCGGTGATGACCTTAATGAAAAACAATTATTTGAGATATTGCAGAAGATCACTATTAGTCATGCACAAACCGATATTTCAGGTATCTCAAATGAATTTTCAAAATATGTTGGACACATACCTTCCGACAATAGAGATAACTATATAGGTGCTCTCCTCGGACAGATTTTGGTGGGAGTCAAAGATCCCCCCCACAGATGGGAAGTAACCAAGAAGGAGTTCGAACTTATACTTCAAACTACTTCTCCTGCATTTTCTATGCCCAGTCAACGCCCATTGCCAATTGATTATGTAAACGAAATAGTTCCCAATGAAGATGCACAGAAACTCAATCACAAAAAATTTGTGTATGCAATAAAAGCAATTGAACACGATGTTATGATTCCGAAGGCTGTATCTGATTACTGGAAATCCGATATGACCATTTTAAGATATTTTCAAAATGACCCTTTATATCTAGAAGATTTATCCAGATATAGGAACACTTTAGGCGATAGACTATTCTTCGAAAAGGATACTGCTATTCGCGGAGCTAATGGTAAAAGTAAAGAAAAATGCGTAGACTTGTCTAAGGATTTTTACAATTTAGCAATGCGATGGGATGCTAAGGATTTTGGATCAATTATCAGAAATCAGGATTTCTTCCAAAGAGGAATCATTCACAACATTATTGATGACGGTGAAATAGATTGGAAAGTTGGTGATGATACAGATGGGCATTAAGGAAATGTCGACATTATCAACCAATCCTCATTATTATGCTTTTTTACTGCAGAATTTTTTATCAGGTTATGATAAACCGTGCGAAGCAAGATTATTGTTTATGACTTTACCGATACTTTTGTATTCTGAGTCACGAGAAAAACTGGTAACCGCAAACAGTCGCAGCAAAATGGAATCACTGTTTAGCTCCCCGCAAAGCATAAATGATCGTAAGATCGCTGGTAAAACAAGACTTTCAGGTTATCTAAACAGATATAATACTCTTCTGGAGGATTGCAAAAAAGCAATAATCATTCTTTCATCGGAAAATAATATTGTGATCAAAGATAAGAACATTGTTGTTTTACAAAGACTCCAATATAAGGACCATAAGGGGAAAATCAAGGACTGGTCCAGAGCGGCATATTATTTAGGACTCGTCTTTGCCAACGCCGATGAAGATCATTTATGTTATTTTTTAGGGGTGGAAAAGCATGAATAGTTACATAAGGTCAATAGTCATTTTCAATAAAGATGGTGACAAGCGTGTTGTTCCTTTAAAACAAGGAGTAAATATTATTACTGGTGAATCAAAAACGGGAAAAAGTGCCTTAGTTGAAATTATTGACTACTGTCTGTGCAGCTCACGTTGTACCGTACCTAAAGGAAAAATAACTGGCTTTGCTTATCTATATGTCCTACCAATGTGCATTGATAAGCAAACAATTGTTATTGCTCGTTATAGTTGGAATTATGGCGGTAAAATGTTCATCATCAGAGAAAAGTTAGACTTTGATATTAATAGTCTCTCCCTCTCATATTTTGATGATAAGACTGAACTTCAGCATAAAGACGCGCAATATGAAATCGAAAGTACATTGGGACTCCTTGTTACAAATATGGGTTCTGATGACGAAAAGCAAAAGAAAAAGGCTTCTCTAAGAAATATGGTATCTTATATGTTTCAGCATCAAAATCTGATGGCAAGTAAATTTGCTCTATTTTATCGTTTTGCCGATTATTACAAGCGCAAAGACGTAATAGAGCAGTTCCCTGTTTTTGCAGGATTTATCAGCCAAGAATATTATAGTGATTTAATTTTGTTAAATAGCCTGAAGGAACAGCTAAAAAAGAAGCAAAAGCAGCAAAAGGTTAATGAAAAAGGATCTAACTACATCAAAGAAAATCTTGGACCGATTCTTGGAAATTATTATGCATTATTAGGATTGGATTTTGATGAAAAGAATACTAAGGTTCAAAAAATGGTTCAATTAACAAAAAAATTACCTGAGTTTGATGATACGCAATTGTTTGGAGAAGCTGGTATCACAGACAGGTATCATCAACTTAATAATGAACTTGAGCACTTACGTGACCAGGAACGTGATGTGTTATTAAAACTGAAAAACATTGGGGATGCAACACATAACGGTAATGATTTTGCTGAAATGTTAACCGATTTAAAACAGCAGACTACTACCGCTGGAGAAGCATCGGAGCATTATACATGTCCATTGTGTGGCCAACAATGTGATGATCTCAAGGAGACAGATGCTGAATTATTTAAGGCCTCCGAATGGTTAGAGCAGGAAATAATACTTACGAAAAAATATACACAAGACTTTTCTGAAGATATACGGATATTGCAAGAAGAACATGGTCGCATTGAAACCAATATCAAAGAGGTTTGGAAACAAATCAAAACTATTGAGAAAAAGTTCATTACTTCCAAAGAACTTGTATCAAAGCGAGAAAAAATTAATTATGCGAAAGCTAGAATCAACTTGTTTCTAGAAATGAGCCAAACGGGCTTATTTGAAAGTGTAGATCAGGATATCAGTGATCTAAAAGAACAAATCGCGAGGCTCGCAGAAAAGGTGAATGGATTCGATGTTGAAACCAAGAAGGCAAAAGCACAAACTTTCTTATCAGACAATATGAATAAGCTTGCGCTGACTTTGGATTTTGAGGAAGAGTACCGCCCAATTAGCTTAAACTTCAGCCTTGTCGACAACAGTTTTGATCTTTATCATTCTCAAGGTTCCTATGAAAAAATATATCTATCTGAAATGGGCAGTGGCGCAAACTGGGTGTCATGTCATATTGCAATGTTTTTAAGCTTTTTGCATTACTTCGCTTCTCAAGAAAAATCACATATGCCGTCAATCTTGTTCTTTGATCAACCCAGCCAGGTATATTTTCCACAAGTAGACAATAATAAAGAAAAATTTTCTCAAGCAGATATAGCTGCAGTCAATAAGATGTACAAGACAATTTTTGATGAAATAGCTAAGATAAGTAAAGATACGGGTATTACTCCACAGATTATTATTGTTGACCATGTTGATGGTTCAGATCTTGAGGTGAAAGATGAATTTATGAGTTATATACGAGCTGATTGGCGCGATGGTAGAGCTTTAATATGAAAAGATTGGTAAATGAAATTAATAGTTCTTCCTATAATCCATTTTGTATTAGTGTAGAGAGAAAGTATGTGGTATTTGGGATGAATAAAAAGATTCTGTTCGAAAATAAAGTAAAGGTTAACGGCCTGTGCGAGAAGATAGTTAATACAACCAATGAAACGCTGAAAGAGCTATGGCAAGATGGTGAGGGTATAGATTTTCTGAATAAAGTAAAGTTTGAACGCTGTGGGTATGATCCTCTATTTGATTATGGTATAAATTTTATTGAGCAGGCTAATCAGACTTTTACTTATCTTGTCTGTCTTGCAGCTGAGAGATTCTCCAATCAAAGCATCCAATACATATTTTACAGTTATTTTGATACAGAATCCGGGTATGATGTGGTTTTCGATGATGGTAGTATGATATGTTCTTAACTATCGCTGCCAAAGTTAGAGACGTAGTTAAAATGATAGCCCTCAACAAGTATTGACTATCCGGTGGGACTGACCAATGTAAGAAACCCTATTGACTCTGATTCTTAATAGCACGTTAGTAAGGGGTATGGTTACACTTTCAGAACTCTTTGAGAGTTTGAAAGGAGAGTTTTCGTAAATTTGGTGATTGGAGGAAGGGAACGATCGAAGTTCGGCGAAAAAGAAATGTGCGAGCCAAACATGGTCTTATTTAAAAGAAACCAGGTTTGAGGAAGAGATTTTTATACTTCCTAGTGCCAAACTAATAAATTTAACTCAGGGGCAGTCCCCTATAAAAGGGGTTGCCGGGTCTGGTAAGGAGAAGCTTGATTTAAGCTTAAGGCTTTTGGGGTTAATAAATGCATTATATTGGAATCGATTAGCATGGATCGATGCCAAAGAGTTCGGGATTTATATTATTGATGTCAATGAAATGGTTGTTTGCTGTGAATCCAAGGTATTTCAGCGATTAAATGATTGCTGCAATTGTCGAAGAATATGCCCCAAAAGGGGCATTGTCGAAACGAAATACTAGGAAGGATGAGAAGAATGGAGGACGTCGTTTACGAACCATATTCTATAATGCGCGCCGTCCCTTTGACACTAAATTCATTTCCGCTTATATGCAATACTTTCATGTATATGAATCGAGATTTTTTCGTGCGGATTTTCGCTGATAAGTCTCAAGCTAAAGAATTATTAATTGTTCACCCAGGCACGGATAGATTGTTGTCGAGTGCCGTTGCTTGCGCCGCGTTTACGAGTGTGTTTCATGGCAAGGTAGACGTGTTGGAATATTACCGACAATTTAACCATGATGAAATGGTAATGCGCGGACGAGAAATTAAATGGAGTTTACTAAGGCTATGATGAAGAGTAACACTGCAACTACCTCCTCATCCGCAGCTCGGAGAAACCCCTTCCTGTTATACCATCAGAATTAAAGAGAATGTAATCAATAAGAAATTGGAAACAGCAAGTTGGTTGTTCATCATAACGAATGATGATGCGGCTGATGCCAAGGGATTGTCTGGTAAATAATATTATGAGGAGCGGGAAAAATGTTTTGATCATCAAGAAGAAAAGTGGCGGCCACGCGGCCGCCGTTCCTTTTTGGGCTCCACCTAAGCTTGCGGTGGGTCGTAGAAGTCGTTGATCGTGGTTCCAACAACCTTAATATCCCGCTTTCCGATCAGCTCGCCGCTGGACGTAAGGAATACATTCTTCTGAATGATCGTATCCATAACGGCCTCGGCCTGAGCCTTATCCAGGTCTTCCCTCGGATCGGGGATGGTGATGGAAAACGTTTTGCCGCCGGCAGTCGTAAAAGTTAACCTTACCACCTTATTCGTCGTTACGGCCATAGTACCACCTCATTTTCAGCAAATTTTCCGGAGGGTTACTCATTGAGCAGCTCAAAATTTTTCCTCAGGAGCACGTTCGTTACCGGATGCTGTCCCAGACTGAATAAAGCTGCCGCCACATCATAAACATCCTGTTCGGTGGCGTCAGACTTCAGGTCATTTAGACTTTTCTGCTTGAGTTCCGGGCCGCCAGTGGGCGTGGTCCCGGTCTGGTATTTTACAATCAGCGTTGAATTTAAAGACGTCGTACTTACCGCCATTGTCCTCACATCCTTTCCGACCTATTGACCGGCCGCGTTGAAATCAGCCCGTCCGTTTATTTTATGATCTTGCTTGTCCGGAGGTTACAGTCTGCGGCTAACCTATAAAAAAGTATGGTTCCCGCTTTCGATTCTGGGACAAGCCATTTAAATGAGGTTTGTCACACGCCTAAGTCTGCCCCCATATTCTGTTAATAAAGTAACAGAAAGGGCAGATAGTCTTATGAAGGATTTGATCACAGATCGCACGCCGCTTGTGATCGCGGCTGAAATAAACACGATCAGACATCAGACCGGGAAGATCCTTCTTGCCGGCGCCATTGAAATCGGCCGTCGCTTGAAGGAGGCTAAGGATCTGCTTCCCTATGGAGAATGGGGCAAGTGGTTGAAGGAATCGGTCAGTTACTCTCAGCGAACGGCCGATAGGTTAATGCAGGTCTGTGAAGAGTACGAGACGAAACTGCTTGCCTCCCCCGACAGTGACGGCCAGTCAGATTCGTCACCGGTGACGAATCTGACCTATACCCAGGCACTCATCCTCCTTGGGATCCCGGAAGAGGAGCGGGAGGAGTTTATTGCCGAGCACGATGTCGAGAGCATGACCAGAGTGGAACTGCAACAGGCTGTCAAGGACAGAGACCAGGCTATTCAGGAGAAAAGAGACCTCCAAAATGACCTGATCTTGAAAAGCAACGAACTCGCCCAATTAACCACTCAGACCCAAAGCTTGGAGCAACAGGTGAACGACTACAAGTTGAAATACTCCGCTGAGCAGGAAAAAGTCACGTTAAAGCAAAGGGAGCTGGAGGCGGCCAAAAAAGAGGTCCCGTCCACCAGGAAAATTGCCGAACTGGAGAAAAAGCTCAAAGACGCGGAAACCAAATCCTCTGTCAGGACGACGGAAGCACAATTCACCATTCACCGCGATAACATGATCAAAGCTTACGATGAGCTGCTGAAAATGCTCACCGCATTAGACAGAACGGATTCAGAGGCTAAGGAAAAATACAGGGAGACGGTGAGTATGATTGTTGAAAACATGGCGAAGACCCTGAAAGTATGGCCCCCCGTCATCAAGACAAATTTATCAATTAATACGACCCAGTCCGAGAGGGGTTAAAATTCAGTGGCCACCTGGTCGTAATCCTCCCTACGGAAGAGAAGAGTTCATTGTGGAGAGTATTATATGGATAGAACTCTCAAACAGGATGCTCAAGAGGGGAGAGATATAGAATATATTGAAAAACTCCTGAATTATGCCAGCAAGCAGTTACCGATGAGGAACTGCAGTAGATCCTCGGGGAGCCGCGCAAGGAGCTCTCCTTTTCCGTGTGGGGCAGGGGCTTCATCCGATCGAACGAACGGCTCTGCTGCATGGCGAGTTTGTCAAAATTCATCCTTTTGTTGATGGTAACGGAAAAACAGCAAGACTTTTGCTTAAGTTTGAACTTATGAAAGCAGGCTTTCCCCCTGCGCTAATCAAAAAAGATATACGCTCTGAATACTATGATTCCCTCGACCTGGCACATGCCACTGGCGATCGATTTACAATATAATCTCAGGATGGAACGCCAAAAACGGAAAAAATAGCGGATCGTAGAGTTCATTTGTTGGTGAGGTTGTGAGCATAATATCAACTGTTGACAGTAAACAATGTTAGCGTATTGTATCTGGATTGGCTTGTACAATGAAGGCAGGCGATTTAAGATAAAGGAGAATTCCCGATAGGGGTATGGAGGTGGCTTCTGTGTCAGTGCATAAATTTGATCCCGAAAAACGCAAAATACTTAATAGCAAACAAAGACAGGAAATTATGCCCCCGGCTCAGGTTTTAAGTGATATTGGGCTTGGAGCTCATACTGTATGGGCTGATATTGGTTGTGGCACAGGCTTTTTAACGATACCGCTTGCACATGAAGTGAAGGAAGTGTACGCTCTCGATATACGTGCTGAAATGCTTAGCGATCTCAGTGAAAGTCTTACTCGACTACAAATTCACAATGTAAAGGTACTTCAATCCGAAGAAAGTCGTCTTCCCTTACCAGATCAACAGGTGGACGGAATACTAACGTCGCTTGTTTTACATGAAGTGGAACAACCTATTGTATTTTTCCGTGAATTGAATAGGGTTCTTCAAGTGGGTGGCAGATTGGTGGTCATTGAGTGGGCCAAAGCTTCTACGGAAATGGGACCACCGCTTGAACACCGATTGTCCATCCAACAGTTGGATGATTGGGCATTAACCACGGGTTTCGTAAAAGTAAAATGCTGGAAATGGTCTGACAATTATGTTGGAATTGAGTATTGCAAGGGATAACCCTACCATACATGTCAACATTTCTGTCTTCTTGCTATGGACATGATATTTAATACCCTTCTCCTTTGACGAGATGCGATCAATTATTGCAGAGGTCATAAGTACGAAAAAGAATTTGATGACGATAAATGAAGCAGGATCTCGTTGGATTGCAGCAATGCGGGTAAGTACAAAAAGTTTTATAATCAGTATTTTGCGATTAGGAGGGGATTATCGTGAAGAAACTAATTTTAGTAACCTCACCACCTGCGAGTGGAAAAACTTATGTCTCAAAGAAGCTTGCTGAGGCCTTAAGTCATGTTGTCTATCTGGATAAGGATACACTCATACCACTATCGAAACAGATCTTTGTTGTAGCAGGTGAAGAGTATAATAGAAATTCTGATTTCTTTAATAAAAATATTCGTGATTTTGAATACGAAACAATAGTAGCACTTGCTCTGGAAGCGTTGAATTATGATGATATTGTATTAATTAATGCACCCTTTACAAAAGAAATAAGAGATTTGAACTATATCAATATGCTAAAAACAAAACTAAGAGATAATAATACATCTCTAGTTGTTATCTGGGTAGAAACTTCTATAGATGTAACCCGCCAAAGGATGATTGCGAGGAAATCCGATAGAGATACCTGGAAACTGGCACATTGGGATGAATATGTTGCAGGACTTAATTTTGATATACCAGTTGCTTTGGATGATCCTAGTATTAAAGATGATTTACTTGTCTTTAAAAACTCTACCCATGAAGAATTCACAGATTCCTTAAAACAAATAGTATTTATATTGGAAGAATCATCGAACAGAATTAAATGACTTAGCAACTGCCAGGGAAGGGGGGATGGATCATGTTTAACATTGCGAGCTTGACCTTAAAAGAAATGGTCCGACGCCGAATCCGTCTCATCACTCTGACTCTAACGGTGAATACTCGAGCTCGGCATTCGCCTCGCATTAGGGGTCCGGCCCTACTAAAAATCGACAAGATTATTTACAAATCTTAATCGCCATTAAAGACGTATTTGGTGTAACGTTGGTACCGTCAATATGACCAAGACAATATGCATTCCTTCAGCAAAAAGGTGTTAGATCGTGCGCAAACGATCGAATTTAACTATATCGATCTGGTAGCTTCCCTATCAATAGATCGGTTGATGAAGAACTTATGCGGAGGGAGAGTCGCTTCGTAATTAGGTTTGATTGAGTGTGTAGAGGCTGTCTCAAAATGACGATTTGTGCACCCATTCCTGGCAGATAAGAGCCATTTATAGTATTGCCAAAACAAAGTCAAATTTCCGTTTACACAAAACAATTTACACTACCGAAGAATCATTCTAGTCGTGGTGCATTTCAGATATATCGTTATGAAAGCGTTCCTGATATCTCTTGTCAAGGATTGTCCACCATTCATCCTTAATGAGTGGTTCCGACCACATTTCAGGATCCATGATGGTCTGGAAATAAACTGCATATCCAAGGTCGTCAAAATCATACTTTAGAATCCATTTCAGAACATAAAACAGATACTCCGTATCAGCCAAGAATTCCATCGGTTCTTTCATTTGGTAATAAAACCAATGCCATTTGAATTCATCAAGGTTATCACAGTACCGCCTTACATAGTTAGGCACTTGCGAACTGCTCATAAATTCCTTGAAGATATCCAATGATTTCATATACTTTTCCATAAGCTATATTATAGATATGAGTTCTGAATAAAAGCACCGGAAGTTGTATCCGCAGGGATGCAACAACCAGTGCTTTTGTCATATCTCCTCCTCATCAGGAGTGTATATGAAATATCTTAACTTTATAATGCCCTTTTAAAATGTCCTTGACACGGGGACCACTTTACAAATAGAAATCAATTTCTATTTTGAGACAGCCCCTTCTAAGCAAAGAGCTTTTTTTACAGCAATGCATGAGCGATATTCATGCGAAGATGGTATGTATTTTACTTTAACTTTAACTTGGATCTACAAAGTAATGTCTAAGCCACATGTTATGGTTTACCTTGAGATGCTAACGTGATAGAGGAGAAAAATGTAAAAAGAAACAGTTTTTGGCAGGGTTTAACAGAATAATGAAGAATTTATGTTACGGAAAGACTTTGCCACAAGGTGATCCATACTAGTTTAAAACTCAAAGAAGGAGAGAAATGAAAATATGGCATCAAGCTTTGGTTGGGTTGATTTCTCTGAACAAGAACGCAAAAAAATGGTTGATGGCTCCTCTTTCCCTCGCCATGCTTGACCTGCAAGGTAATCAAGACACTTACCGAGATCCGATTGCACTCTTGGAGGCTTTGCGCAGGGCTAGCGGGAAATTCTTTGTGTTTTGCCAAAAAGGACAAATTGCTGTGCCCAAGACTAGCCAGCTTTTATACAGTTATTTAGAATCCATGGTAATCGAAGTCATGTCACCAAATCCTCACGGGGTCTTTCATCCCAAAACTTGGTTGCTACGCTTCACCTCTGACGACGGTCCAGAAATTTATCGTTTTCTTTGTCTTTCTCGTAATTTAACCTTTGATCGTTCTTGGGATAATATCCTCACTTTAGAGGGGGAAGTAGGCAAGCGTCGTTATGCTAGAAATCGCCCTCTGGCCGACTTCGTAAAATCCTTACCCAGTATGGGACAAAGCCTAATCGATCCCAAAGTGCTGGCAAGTATCGATTCATTAGCAGAGAAAGTCATGCGCGTTCAGTTTCAAGCCCCAGAAGGATTTGAAAACCTTGCATTCTGGCCAATGGGTATTCCCAAATATCATAAACTTCCTATACAAGGTTCACATCCAGTCGCTGCCCCTAAGCCGTGAAGCAAGTTATATCAATGATTTAAAGCGAACATTGGTGGCATATAGAATGGTTTTTGGCCAACCGCGACAAGAAGATCTCTTAAGGTTCCTGACAACTCACTTTCAGGATGATTAAGAGTTAAAGGAGTTTCTCAATTATAGGATTGATTTGAGGCCAAGAGCAATTGAAGGTTAATTATGCACTAAATTAAAAAGCGGCGACTAAGCAATGTGTGAGGGGATGCCCAATTATCAAGTGGAGGGAATTATGAAAATAGAAATTGGAGAATCACTGTTATATTCGTGGCTTAGGCATGCAAAGGGATGTCAGCTTGTCCAAATGAATTGGAAGACATCCTCTAATTCATGGGAAATGAAAAATGAAGAGACTATTCGAAAACTAATGCTTGACTCCTCCGAATTATTCAGCAGTAAATACAATTACCAAATATATAAAGGCAATTCATCCCTATCTCAATTACTACAGCAAGCAGAAATTGATGTGCTTGGCGTGAATTTTGAAGAAAACTCGCAATACTTATATGCAATAGATGTTGCTTTCCATGAAGCGGGCTTAAATTATGGCGGTAAAGATGAAACCGTTATGAGAGTCGCAAAAAAGATACTTCGTTCAGCGATGTGTTTGTATGGATATTTTGATATAAAAGTTGGTGAAATTATTTTTGCTTCGCCCAAAATCAATAATTCTGTTATCGATGCAATTATGGAATGTGTTCCGGATATGCAAGACTTACTACATAAATGCGGGCTAAATTACAATGTGCGAATTATTGGAAACGATGATTTTGACGAAAAGATAATGCAACCTGTTATAGCGGCAACCGCTTTAAATTCAGACACATCAGAATTGTTCATGCGAAGTATGCAAATGTATAATATGTTTTCCCATGATAATCGAAAACTAAATGAACGCTTACACCCTAAAAGTAAACGTACGCCAATGGCTGAAACAATTGAGGTTACTAATATAGATGGACTAAGTGAAATGAAGATTGGTGTGCTTGTAAGAAGCACTTTGACTAAAATGCTTAATAGTCACGAAATATCCGAAGAAGAAATAGTGTTAATGCAAACTGCAGAGTATTCTAAGCAAACTTTTGATATTCAATTTCCCCTGCTTAGAAAAGCTTCTCTCAGTAATGGAGAAAAGGTTTTGCGTTACTGGTCGGGAGCCGTTGAAGCATATGGGGAAAAGTACTTTATTTGCTCTGAGTGGTATGAAGTAGCTCAAAATAATGACCGACCTCATTTTATGAAGTGGTTGACTTTACATAAATAGATATGTTTTCTGTGGGTCAAACAGACAAAAAGGCGAAAAATTAAGGAGTTTAATGCTCATGAGTCAGAACGAGGCAATCATTGAAGCGTTTCAGGCACTAGGAGGTATACGGGGAATCGCCGAGATCACAAGTTGGATCAATGAAAGATATGGGAACCAGTGGAAGGGCTTCGGTACAGTTATGGCTGACATGGTTCCGAGATCCCATGGCGGTAATGCTTCTTCACTGGAACCCAAACATTTCCGCGTTTTAGAAAGGGTAAAAAGAGGTAAGTATCGCTTATTAAACTATTAGCTTGATGGTCTTAAGTAGTTTGTTTTGGCTACTTCCCCAAAGGAATTTGATCGAAACAATGGGTCATCCTACCTGAGGAGATGGTGGACAGAGTTAGGAGGAGAATGGGTAATGAGGAACACACTAGATAATGAGGCCATTTGGGAAAATATTAAAAGTCACGCCGGTGAGATATTCCGCTAAATTCGAGGCGGAGAGTTTACCTATGTCATGAAAGGGAATGCGGTTGTACCGGACAGGACCAATGTCCAAATCTCTAAGGCTCATTTTATGGAAGCATTGGAACACTATCCTCTGAGCAATACTGTTCCACTTCAGAAATTGCGTGGACCATCATACATTTACGCGATTCTAATGGACAAGCGTATTTATCAGAATTAGATAATCATAGGATCAGGATAGAAAGGTTTGAATCAATAAATGGATTTTAAACGAGTAATAGGTATCGGTTGGGACGTTGGGGGTTGGATGGGTAACAAACAGGGTGTCGCTGCGGTAATGTGGAAAGTGGGTTCAGAAGAGCTCGAATGGCTAGGGACACCAAACCAATTCTCTTTACCGATTGGATCACTACTATCAACTCAGATGTTGATTGAAGAAGCTGTAGACAAAAATAATACTAAAATGTTGGAAGAGTCTCTGATTGTCATAGGAATTGATGCCCCATTAGGCTTCCCTGCTGATTTCGTTCAACTGGTCTCAGGTGAGCCAGTTGAATGTTTCAGACCACTGCGAGAAATTGATAATAAATTAGCTTACAGGGATACGGATCGACAAATTTATAACGAGTTAGATAATAAGAAACCATTATCAGCTACGTTTGATAAGCTGGGTAACAATTGTACTGTGGCAGTGTGCCATATAAATAAGTGGTGTAAAGAAGATGGCTATTCAATTCATCCTATGACGAATAATCCTAGCGACAAAAAGATTATTATAGAGGTATATCCTGCTCTTGTAAAACCCAGTCAAGACGGTGAAGTCAAATCTCCCTTAAAAGAATTATTGCATAAGAATATACCTTATCCTTCAGATGCGTATGATGCGGCGATTTGTGCTATTATGGCTGTGGCATATGGAGCTGATGGTAAATTTCTTCAGCTTCCTAAACTTGTGCATCCTCCAGACCATTTAGATTCGGTAAACAAAGAGGGGTGGATTTATCACTTCCCCAGAGGCACCTGTACATAGAAGTTTCTTAATTAAAAAGATTCCATGAGAAGAGAGCTTATGGAATTTTAGAAATGCTCGAGCTCGGCATTCGCCTCGCATAAGGGGTCTGGCCCTACCAAGAATCGACGTATATAGACAAATTGATAACAACCTTACCTAACCCATACGACAAAGATTGTTGTCGATCCCCCAAACCATCATTTCATTGAGACTAAGGATAGTCTTCCCAATATTATGGCAATTACTGGTTGTAAATGCGCCTCAGCGGAATCACTATAGTTTCCATCAAACCGGCTACTACCAATAAACTGCACCTAGCCCTAGGTGCAGTTTTTATTGTTTTTTCAGTTACTTGTTTTCTATGGATTGAAAGATGGAACAGAGCGCGATTCAACATATTAAGATTATTATACGCAAATCCATGAAAAAGACATTTTATAAACTTACGTTCAGCTCGTAATTAACGGTGCAGGTAATCGTCTTGTCAACCAGTGGCAAGTTAATTACGGGGGTTAGGCTTATCTTGTGGTTTTTATCGCGACGTGATAGACAGAACCGCACTGCACCTTAATGCTTACATATACACGAAAGACTCTTAACACCTGTAACTATTGCTGGCTTTCCAAGCTAATACCTTATTCAATATGGCCTCAACATCTTCTTTTTGGACAGGTTTGGACAGTATCTGAAGTGGAGAAGCGGTCATTAAAGCATTTGCCTCATCGGAAGCCGTTGCAAAAACTATATGACAAGCAGTATTGTAGCACCGAATATATAAAGCCGTTTCCAGTCCGGTCATTTCTTTCATATAGTAATCAAGGAAGAAAAGATCAAAAAATTCCTTATCCTCGTTGAATTTTTCAAGAAGTGTTTCTCCGCTATCAAATTGATAAAGATTGAATCTGACGTCATTTTCAGTTTCATATTCTTGAATCAGTATCATCAGATATTTACGCTGGATGAGCTTGTCGTCACATATGCTAATGTTTAACAATGTAATTCTCCTTCCTCAACTATTTCTCGAACAATAATTAATTAAATATTGCGGTATAACAACAATATTATATCTCCATAATGCGTATTCTTGCAATTCCATTTTAGGTAGAATTAGATAAAATATTGTTGTATCTAATGGAGGAATCATATGTCCCCTATCAGCAGCAAGTCATATACCAAGGAAGAGAATCAATTTTTGAAGAATATAGGCTTTAAAATTCAATTTCTTCGGAAGCAGCGAGGCCTTAGTCAGAGTGAGCTTGCCGAAAAATCGGAATTGAGTTATACCACCATTAGCCATCTTGAAAGCACATCTGTCTATGGTTTATCTATTATTGCCATTTACAGAATCGCCAGAGCCCTTGACGTTGATCCGAGCCAACTTCTAATGTTTAAGTAGTTATTAAGATTAACGCTTTGATTCGCTATTATAGATTGAATTATTAATTGAAGTCGGCATCTAGCCGTTACGAAGCTCTACGAAATATAGTGAGTAAGATTTAGTGTAATCTTACTCACTTAGAAGCATATGCATCGAGCCTTTCGGCGCGAGGCATATGCTTGCTTGAGGTTGTCGTTACTACAATTCTTGGGAGGGAAGGCTTCCCTGCGGTCAACCTTCCCCAGTGCTCGAGCTTGGCATTCACCTCGCATAAGGGGTCTGGCCCTACCAAAAATCGACAAGATTATTTACAAATCTAAATCGCCATGGTAGAAGTATTTGGTGGAACGTTGGAACCGTCAATATGAACGAGACAACGCATTCCTTCAGCAAAAAGGTGTTAGACCGTGCGCAAACGATCGAATTTAGCTATATTGATCCTAGCTTTCCCATCAATAAAACGGTTGAAGAAGAACTTAAGAGGGGGAGAGTCGTTCCGTAATTCCTTTTTGCTCAGTGACAGGATGGTTGTTCTCAGTCATGGAAAGAGCGAAGAATGAGAATTGTTGTGACGACCATGCGGTAGGCGGCTGAAGGCGGCTAAGGACCTGATTCCGTATGGGGAGCAAGTAGGCTGGCGGAGTCGATAAGTTACACGGAGAGAACGGCCCAAAAACTGATGCTCGTCTTTGATGCGTATGGGGACAAACAGCCTGCTGCCCTCAATGCCAGCGCGCAAACGCAGCGACTGCCGAACATGAACTATTCTCAGGCGCTCATCCTTCCCGCGGTCCTGGAAGAAGAACGGGAGCAGTTCATCGCGGAGAGGGATATCGAAAACATGTTCTTTCAGGAACTGCAGAAGGCAGTGAAGGCCCTGGGTGGTGAAAAGGGCAAAAACATTCAGCTGATTTAAGGATCGCGACACCTGAAGACGAAAGCGGGCGATCTGCAGAAGTCCTGATAACTTTTATGGAGTTGGTACATTAAATATGGACGAGACAACATATTCCTTTGGTTGCTGGACATAAAGAACAAGGTGTTCCGCGGGTTGACGCGGAGCACCTTGTTCGACAATAATTGCGACTATAGCATTGACACTTTATGCATTTTTACTGTTATTGTATAGCTCATCGGGGCATAAATCCTCGCCAGATGCCCATTCTAAAGTGATATCGCTCACTTTAACAGTATTAAACATATGCTTGTTTTTTAATTTCCGATAAAACGGTTCCTCAATTAGCTTTGACATATCATAAATCTTCGTCTCTCCGTTATCAAAAAGCACTTGCAAGCTGAAGTTGCTCAGTGGCTTCACTTCTTTTGGTCTTGGTACCATCTTAATCACTCCAAACCCTTAATGGTAAAATACTCCCCAGTCTCCTGAACGGACTTCCATAGTGCCTCAAGTTCCTCCATATGGATTGTAGCCCAGGCAGCAATAAGCTTAATACTTTTATTTTAGCACAGAATGAATAGAGAAATCTACATAATGGGAAAAAAATCCAAAGTAATGTCTTGCAGAAGCGATTCACCTCTTAAGATTATTATACGCAAATCCATGATAAAAGACAATTTATTAACCTACGTTCAGCTCGGAATTAACGGTGCAAGTAATCGACTTGCCAACCAGTGGCAAGTCAATTACGGGGTTAGGCATATCTTGTGGTCTTTATCGCGACGTGATAGACAGAACCGCGCCGCACCTTAATGCTTACATATACACGAAAGACTCTTAGCACCTGTTATTATTGCTGGCTTTCCAAGCTAATACCTTATTCAATATGGCCTCAACATCTTCTTTTTTGACAGGTTTGGACAGTATCTGAAGTGGAGAAGCGGCCATAAAAGCACTATGCTCATCGGAAGCCGTTGCAAAAACAATATGGCAAGCAATATTGTAGCGCCCAATATATAAAGCCGTTTCCAGTCCGGTCATTTCTTTCATATAATAATCAAGGAAGAAAAGATCAAAAAATTCCTTATCCTCGTTGAATTTATCAATAAGTGTTTCACCGCTATCAAATTGATAAAGATTGAACCTGACGTCATTTTCAGTTTCATATTCTTGAATCAGTATCATCAGATACTTACGCAGGATGAGCTTGTCGTCACATATGCCAATGTTTAACAATGTAATTCTCCTTCCTCAAATCAATACGCCTTATCGTGAAATTAGGAAGTTTCAACGAAAAATGGATCGCAGTCGTCGGGCGAATAACCCTAACAGGTTTAAGCCGATGGGAAACGATTTGGCAAGTCGTTGGCGAATAAAGCGCCTGCGCTGTTGTTAACTATCTTGGCTAACAAGCTAAAGCATCAGGGTACAGAACTACATCGAATCAAGACAGTTGAAGTTAAAGCCTCACAGTACAATCATGTGGATGATACCTATGTGAAAAAGGAACTGAGTGAACGCTTTGCAATAATTGATAGAGATATTATGATTCAGCGAGATTTATATAGCAGTTTTTTGATTATGAATGTTAATCCGGATCTAAGTTCAATTAATCGAGTACAGTGCCTTGAAACGTTCGAGAAATTCAAGGCATTTCATGATCTAGAGATAGAAAGATTGAGAACAGCAACGAGTCACAAAATAGCCAGTATGGGAATTTAGTTAAAACAAAAAGCGTCTTGATACGGGCGTTATACTACCGCTAATGTGGTCGATGGGCTGCTTGGTAGTAAAGTCTTAGGGAAATAGACCAGTCTTTATATGTTGTAACCTGTAGATGGAATATCATGCCTACTAGCGAGAGTATATCGGAAGTCTTCGTACTTAAGAACCCGCCGACTTTAGTCGTGCGGAGTATCAGCTCACCTTATACCTGTCTTGGGTTGGCAGACTTTCAAAGTCATTATGGTTCGGCACCGATCAGTATTGTGTGGAAGATGAAAGAGCCTTTGCCGGGGTTTGTGATGAAGAAGACGGTGAAGGTTTGATCAAATGGATGATGTTTAAGCTATGACACCATACCAAAAAATGGTATAATAGATTACAGGTACGCTGCCTAAGAAGTAAGAGCGGAGGCCGAATCGTTATGAAAAAGATTAACATATATTTGGATACATCTGTAATAAGCCATTTGGTGGCTGAGGAAACACCAGAAAAGATGCAAGACACCATTGACTTATGGCAGGAGTTAATAAGGGGTCAATATATAGTGACTATTTCAGACCTTACTATTGCAGAGTTGACCCAGTGTCCTGAACCGAAACGCACACTTCTTTTCGAACATTTAAGTGCGATCGACTATGTGACAGTACGAGAAATTCCGGAATCAATCACGCTTGCGGATGAGTATATAAAGTACGGGGTATTAAACCAGAAGAGCAGAGATGATTGTAGACATATAGCTATTGCAACCATCACTGGATGCAAGTATATTGTAAGTTGGAATTTTAAGCACTTTGTAAATATCAAGACTATTAACAAGGTACAGGCTGTAAATAAGTTGATGAATTATAACGAAATTAACATACTACCACCATCGATGATGCTGGAAGGAGGGTCATAAGATGATAAGTGAGAAATTTACTATCGATGACATTCACCGGATAAGATATGAGAACTACGAGAAAACCAAGGATATGAAACAGGAAGAACTGATCGAGAAAACTAGGCGTGATGCAGAGGAAGGTAAAAGACTTCTTGAAAAACTAAGAAATAAAGTTCAAAAGAAAGTGCTCATTTAAAATATTTAATGTCCTTAATTTGGGTATTAGCATAAAGAATCTAGGACTGAAAAACAAGGTCAACGGTAAATCGAATTCCTCTTGCCTTGTTTATGCGCTTTCAAAGTGAGTAAGCGCCAACTTTCTAACACAAATCTTGTCCGATAACATTTTCCTTTGCTAAGAAGTCTGCAAATAGAGCAAAAACCTAGTTTACACTGGTTTTTGCTCTATTTCTACACACTTTGTTATTTGACGCTTACGTCTTAAAAGCAGCCGGTTAAGCCTGCGGCGGGTCGAAAAGGTCGTTGGTTGTGGGTATCTATTACCCTAATGTCCCGTATTCCGGTCAGCACGCCGCTGAGAACCTGGACAAAGCATTCAAGGAACTGGCTTAAGAGATGACCAAGTTCGCTTCGATTGACCTGGATGTGCATGTAGCGTATAAAAAAATGGTGAATGATTTTTGATCAAAGCTATGTAGGAGAGAATGGGGGGCTAATAATTCAAAAATGCGTTTTAGGTCTGCTTGGCTGGCCAACCAAAACAAAGCATTTACGGTTAAAGATTTCGGGGAGATGCAGCGTTAATATCGGAGATTTATGTGAGTTCTTGTTCTAAATTGCTAAAGACATCCGTTTTAAAAAAGTCCGACAGTGAGATTTCTAAACCATCACACAACTTTTTAATTGTTACAATACCAGGGTTCAGGCTCTCATCATTTAGGATGCTTTTTATAGTCGATTGTGGTACGGCGGCACGATAGCTCAAAGCATTGGGCGTTATATTCCGTTCTTTGCAAAGTTCAACAATTCTATTCACTACTGCTTGTCTCGTATCCATGAATACACCTCCTAGTGAGTTATCACTAATTAAGCATACAGAAGAAGAATAAGTTTTGTTAGTGATATAGCACTAAGGTATATTTTGTGTCATAATTAGTTATATAACACTAATTATGCAGAGAGGTGTATTTCACGTGCCAAATTATAAGGAAATGTATTTTCAACTTGCCGCCAAAGTAGCAAATGCTGTTGATATTCTTGTTGAAGCGCAGCAGCAAGGAGAATACGATTATACTGAAGAAGAAACCCCGGTTATTTCGCTTAAAAATTCTAGACCAGAAGAGAAGGGTAATGATCAAGCATGATGAACATTTTTGAATACTCGCGTAACGTCTCCCGGTGGTCGCCGTTACTGTAGGTTTCTGGAACCTATGTTATGTTGGAAAATTCGACAATATTTATGAATTTGTATGAATTAGGCCGGCCAGAGATGGATTCTTTCCTATTGAGAAACAGGATTATCAGAAGGTACTTTGCATACCGTTTTCGAATACAAGTGCAGCTTTTATATTTAATATGGAGGACGCAAACAATGGTCATGGTTTCCGATGTTTCGCATTATACAACATCGTATATTTTGCGAATTTGCAAATAAAGAAAATAACTAAAGTAGATGCGGATATAACTGCCTTTTGCAGTCCGAGGGTAGACATGTTTTTCAAATAATTTTTAAGGAGGAGTTGAGTACTATGGGGCATTACTTACATATTGGTCTATGTTACAAGGTAAGGGTTAGGCGCAAGCTTCTATCCGACCAAAAAAATTACAGAGACGGAACTCCTTCAGGGAATGACCAGCTTGTTGGATTTTACTCTTTATGAAAGACTGGATACAGAAAATGAATTGATCTTTGTGCTTAGCCATGAAGAGTTAAAACAGAATTTAAGTATGTTCCTAGCGAAGCAAATTCAATTCTTTAAACAATCCAAGTTTAAACGTGAACACGCGCTGCGCACGCTAGATGCGATTGACAAGTGTGCAACAGCGGCCGAAATTATTGAACTTGCGAATACTAGGGATCTACTTAATCTTCAAAGCCTGGATCTTGCAGATTCTCTGAATATAGGAATTTGGAATAACTATTTAGAAATCCATATTACATTATTGACATTTGAATCCGTTGGAAAAGTGTTTATGGAAGAATATAAGGATTTCCTGATCTATCTTGTTAACTTGATTCGTAGCGCATCGAAAGGGAATCCTTTAGCAGGGGCTGTATATGCGACGATTTGTTGACAAGATTTAGTGGCACCCTTCGGAAATAAAAGGAGCCTTAATCGGTACATAGTTTAATGATTCCCTACGAAGACAAAATGATAAAATATGGTATAATCAGATTAAAAGATCTAACAGAATAATAATTTGATAGGTCGTGAGAAAATAACTCTATTAAAAAAACCTACTGGATTACTTTTTACGTCTAACGTGAATGGTCTACGCAATCTTAAAATTGAATCTGAAATTTGGCAGATTACTAGGGCTGGAACTCTAATTCCAAATAGCACTTTAGTGCTCGAGCTCGGCAGTCGCCTCGCATAAGGGGTCTGGCCCTACCAAAAATCGACAAGATTATTTAAAAATATTGATCACCATGCTCGGGTCGGAAAAGGACTTCGAAGTTCAACTTCAGGGTCCTCTTTTCCTCCCTAAGGTGCGTTGCGATCCTTAAAGTAGACATTATAAATTCGGATTTTATTAAAACTCCAGGTATTCGAATGGGAGTAAAATGAGGTTCGGGAATGGGACAGTACTATTGGGTAGAGACTTGACATGGGACCCTACGGCGTATGCTTCCATGGGTCGAGGGATGAGGCTTATATGATGTATTCCTACTGGGTAGCCCCATCCCCTGATTTAGGGTAGCATACGCCGCCCCCATATCAAGTCTTGCTTTGGGGTCAACGGGGGTTGACAGT
>Ga0209347_1000936_pt1 | contig 57884 bp, 59 predicted proteins | sample AutmiccommuBRH23_FD_187382 | JGI IMG/M metagenome (GOLD analysis project Ga0209347, IMG submission 187382) | Deep subsurface microbial communities from Mt. Terri, Switzerland - Autotrophic microbial communities BRH/23 (SPAdes) (version 2) | ecosystem: Environmental > Aquatic > Deep subsurface >... | reverse complement strand
AACAAGGCCCAATGTTCCCCATCGGGAACATTCGGTGCCGGAGAGTGTCTTCGAGAGCCCCATGTACGCGATCGGGAACATACGGCGCCGGGGAAGGCTCCGCCCGATCCCTGATGTGCATCAACGAGTGTCCGGAAATCAAAGCGTTCTCCGTCCCGCCCGGATCGGACGTAAACGCATCTTTAATCATTAATCTTCACCCTGCCGAGCAAGTCGATACCCCATCGACACCCCCAAATTCCGCGCGGCCGGAGAGTGTTATGTTCAGAGTTCTCGTTGCCCTCGTGGCGATCTGCCTCGCAGTTTCTATGTCCGGATGTACGGGCTCGCTTCGTCTGGGAAGCGTGATCGGTCCCCATCAGGTCGGCATGGCCGACTAGTACGCGCCGCGGGATCACCGCGCGCGCCGCCCTCCTTCCGGGACAGCTTGGCTCACATTTCGAAGCGGTCTACCGGCTCGCCGGCGCGCAATGCTGCGTAAGCATGTAGACGCGCCAACGGGCCACCGCTATTGGGCTGATGTTGCTTCTTCCTGGGAACATCCCATGCCTTCGTACTCCGGTCCGCAAGCGCTCGCGCACGGCGCGATCCTGTCTCCGTTCTCGCGGTTGCGCCGGCTGCTCGAAGGCATTGCCCCGGGCCATGAGAATCCAATCGAGCTGACGATCGGCGAGCCGCGCGAAGCGATACCGGCGTTCGTGCGCGAGAAGATCCTGGAATCCTCCGGTAGCCTGGGGCGATATCCGCCGATCCGCGGCACGCCGGAGCTGCGCGAGGCGATCTCGCGTTGGAGCGCGAAGCGCTATGGCGACGCTGCCGCTCTCGATCCAGAGCGCGAGATCATTCCCGTCAACGGCTCGCGCGAAGGCCTGTTTTATGCGGCTATTCCGGCGATCGGGCGCAAGCAGGTCTCGGGTAAGCCCGCGATCCTAATGTGCAATCCATATTACAGTGCCTATATCGGCGCCGCGCTGGCGGTGGATGCGGAGCCCGTCTTTCTCAACGCCACGCAGGCGAGCGGACACCTCCCCGACCTCGACGAGATCGCGTCCGACAAAGCTTTGCTCGAGCGCACGGTCGCGTTCTATCTGTGCTCGCCCGCGAACCCGCAAGGTGCGGTCGCGAGCCCCGCCTATATCGCGCGTGCGCTGGAGCTCGCGCGCACCTACGACTTCATGCTGTTTCTCGACGAGTGCTATTCGGAGATCTATTCGGATGCGCCGCCGACGGGCGGGCTCGAGGTCGCGGCAAACTCTAGCGAGCGGTTCCGCAATCTCGTCGTCTTCAACTCGCTGTCGAAGCGCTCCAATCTGCCCGGCCTGCGCTCGGGCTTTTGCGCCGGCGATGCCGTCTTCATCGAGACGCTTGCCGAGATCCGTAACATGGTCGCCCCACAGCTCTCCGGGCCCGCGCAGCATGCTTCCGCTGCGGTATGGAGCGATGAAGCGCATGTTGCGGAAAGCCGCGCGGCCTATCGCGCAAAGTACGATGTCTGCGGCCGCGTTCTGGGGGAGCGCATGGGTTACCGGCAGCCCGCCGGCGGCTTCTTCCTATGGCTCGATGTGAGCAATTGCGGCGGCGGCAGTGAGGCGACGGTAACCCTATGGAAACGCGCGGGTGTCAAGGTGATCCCCGGTGCCTTTCTGGCGCAGGCCGGGCGCGACGGGACCAATCCGGGAGAGAGCTATGTACGCCTCGCCCTGGTCCACGACCCAGCCACGATCGGTGAGGCACTCGAACGTTTAGTATTAGTTCTCGCGTAAAGAGTCCGTTCGAGTAATGTCGCTCGCGTCCCATGGTGGCCCGAGGCGCCTGCTTTCCTCGACTATGGAGGACAGGCTCTATGGCCTTTTAAGCCGCGCAGGAGGTCTCCTCCTTCTCGCCGGCGTCGCTGCGGCTTGGGCAAGTCTGCTCACCTGGTCGCAATCGGATCCTAGCCTCACGCACACGGTCGGCGGTGTTCCAACGAACCTGTTGGGCGCCGGCGGGGCAATCTTTGCCGACGTGATGCTCAACACGCTGGGCCTTGCCGCAGTGTTCCTGCTGCTGGCGCCGATGTTCTGGGGCATCGAGCTCACCGTCGCCGAGCGCATCTTCGCCAATCGCAAGAAGACGAGCGTCTTCCCGCTTTCGGTGCTGTTGCTGGCCGGCGGCTTTGCCGCGCTTCCCGTCTCGACGAGCTGGCCCTTCACGCACAGCTTCGGCGGCATCGTCGGCGACTGGCTGTCGTCGCTCACCGCCACGATCTTCTCGGTCGTGGGAGCCGAAGCCGCGTTGCCGATTGCCGGCCTCGCCTACTTCCTCATTGGTTTCGCAGCGCTTGGCTATTCGATCGACCTAGAGCGCGAGGACCTCAATCGCCTGATCGATCGCAGCCGAAGCGTCGGGCGCCGGCGTGGATCACTGCTGCCCCGCTGGGTGTCGGAGTGGTCCGGCCTGGCGAGGCTCTCGCAACCGCGCATTGCGGTTGCCGAAGCCGTCGATCGCGAGTTCGAGCCGACGGCCGGGCATTCCGCGTTCGCCGAAGGCGGACATGGAGCGAGCGGATACCAGTCGCGCCGCGAGCCTTATCTCTCGGGCCCTGCCTCGTTTGCACCACCGGCGCCCGTCGAGGCGTTCGATGATGATGATGACGGCGAGCCGCGCGCGTCAGCGGGCGTGCCGTGGGAGACGGACGAAGAGGTGCATCCCGATCAAGATCCCGCCGAGCTTCCGCTCGATCACGGTGCGGATCCGGAAAGCCGAGCCATTGCGGAACGCTTTGCGCCCAACAGTCCTTCGCGCCCCAAGGCTGCGGCCGAGGATGATGCCGAGCCTGCACCTGCCCGCAAGGGACCAATACTCGGCGCCATCGTCGGCGGTGGCCGCGCCCGTACGCGCAGCCAGTCGACTTGCCGCCCACCGAGCCTCAATCTTCTGCGTCGCCCGGCGGCGTCCAAGCCCGCTCCCGAGCTGGCCCAGACGGTTTTGCGCGGCACGGCGCGGCTGTTGGAGGAAGTGCTTGCCGACTTCTCGATCAAAGGCGAGGTGCGCGACATCAAGCCGGGCCCGGTCGTCACCATGTTCGAGCTGGAGCCGGCGCGTGGCACCAAGTCATCGCGCGTCGTTGCGCTTGCCGAGGACATTGCCCGCTCGATGAGCGTGACGTCTGCGCGCGCAGCAATCGTTCCCGGCCGCAATGTCATCGGCATCGAGTTGCCGAACGTGCGGCGCGAGACGGTCTATCTGCGCGACGTTCTCGAATCGGATGCATTCCGCGCCGCCGATGTCTGCCTGCCGCTTGCGCTCGGAAAGTCGATCGGTGGCGATCCCATCGTCGCCGATCTTGCGCGCCTGCCGCATCTGCTCGTTGCCGGAACCACCGGATCGGGCAAGTCGGTCGGCATCAACGCCATGGTGCTGTCGCTGCTCTACCGGCGCTCGCCGGAAGACTGCCGTTTATTGATGATCGATCCCAAGATGCTGGAGCTGTCGGTCTACAACGGCATCCCGCACCTGCTCTCCCCCGTCGTTACCGATCCTGAGAAGGCGGTCGCCGCGCTCAACTGGGTCGTGGGCGAGATGGAGGAGCGCTACAAGCGCATGGCGAGCCTGTCGGTGCGCAACATCGAAGCGTTCAACGCGCGTGTTCGCAAGGCCAAGAGCCGCGGCGAGACGCTGGTTCGCACCGTGCACACCGGTTTCGACGAGCAGACGGGCCAGGCGATCTACGAGCAGCAAGAGATGCCGTCGGAGACGATGCCCTACATCGTGGTCGTCGTCGATGAGTTCGCTGATCTGATGATCGTTGCCGGCAAGGAGATCGAGGCTGCGGTGCAGCGGCTCGCGCAGATGGCGCGCGCGGCCGGCATCCATCTCATCATGGCGACGCAGCGTCCTTCCGTCGACATCGTCACCGGCACCATCAAGGCGAATTTCCCTGCGCGCATGAGCTTCAAGGTTGCCTCCAAGATCGACAGCCGCACCATTTTGAACGAGCAGGGCGCCGAAGCACTGCTCGGTCAGGGTGACATGCTCTACTCGCTGGGCTCGGGTCAGACGATCCGCGCGCACGGACCGTTCGTGTCCGACGAGGAAGTCGAGCGTGTTGCGGAGGCATTGCGCCGCCAGGGCCCGCCCCGCTACGTTGACGGCATCACCGATACGCAGCTGCCGCTGGACGCTGCCGCCGGCGAGCAACGTGCCTCGAGCGAAGACGACCTCTATGACATGGCCGTCGCAATCGTACTGCGCGATCGGAAGGTATCGACCAGCTACCTCCAGCGCCGGCTGTCGATCGGCTACAACCGCGCCGCCGACGTCGTGGAGCGGATGGAGGCGGAAGGATTGATCGGGCCGGCGAACAACGTCGGCAAGCGAGAGATTCTGATTACCAACCGCGACCAAGGCTCGCGCGAGGGCGTAAGCCGCTGAACGCGGCTTCGCGCGCGGTTCTCCCGACCTTGACCTCAAGCCGCCAATATGTAGACGCAATATTCCGCAATCAGGGCCGTTGGGGGGTTCCCCGACGGCAACGGGATACCCTATCAAAGGTACGATCACTGGAACCGATTCGGGGAGCCTCGGGGGCCTCATGCATCAAATGAAGAGAATTGCGCTGGTGGTGGCGGCCATGGTCCTGCCCGCCTTCCCTCAGGCCAATGCAGCCGCCGAGGAACCACCCGCCAATGTTCCCGCGCCCGCCGAAGCGGTGCGCCCCGGCTCGCCTCAAGCTGGCTCCTCCTCTTCCTGGAATGCCGAGGTTGCGCCGGCCGGCTCGCACGAAGGCCTAATCCTCGACGCGCACCAGATCGACATCGTCAACAAGGTCAGCAAGTACTTCAGCGATCTCAAGCTGCTGCAGGGTCGGTTCGTGCAGACGAGCGCCGACCACAAACGCATGCGCGGCAAGTTCTATCTGAGCCGGCCCGGACGCTTCCGGTTCGACTATGCACGTCCCTCGCGCCAGATCGTGATCTCCGACGGCCGCTATCTGGCGATCCAGGACCTCGATCTGCGCAACGAGGACCGCGTGGCCTTGAACGACACCCCGTTCCGGCTCTTGCTGCGCTCGGATGTGGATCTCGTCCGTGATGCCCACATCATGGAGGTCCGGGAATCGGAGGATTCCATCGTCGTCGGGCTCCAGGACAAGGACCCGGACACCGCGGGCCAGATCAAGCTTTTCATGAGCACCAAGCCGGAGATGGAGCTCAAGGAATGGATCACACGGGACGCCCAGGGCCTCGATACCCGAGTTGAGGTATCGGATTTAAGCCGCCCCAACGAGCTCGATGCCGGGCTTTTCAAGATCACATCGCCGGGAAAACCGCTGGGCGTGCCCTGATTTCGAAGCAGTTGAGTGTGGCCGTTTGGACTCTTGGCAACTGTCCAGCTGGGGAAAACCGGGGGGCAACCGGTAACATTTTCGTGAGACTCATGTCAGGCCACTATTGAACTTCACTAGCTTGCGCTTAAGTCAAGCTGGTCAGGCGATGTCACCCTGTATCGGTAGTGCCCCCCGTCTAGCCGAAAGACATCGCCTGGGGCGCCGGCTTCCCTCCCGGTGCCACGCGCGAAAGCGCTCTCGACGCCCAACCCCTCCCCCCCGGGGTTGGGCGTTTTTTCGTCCATTTCCCCCCAGATCCTAGTGCGCCGGTGCCGGCAGCGCTCGCTGGCCGGCCTCCTTCTCGCGCGGCAGCGAGGCCTTCTGGCCGCGCCCGCCTAAGATGTCGTCGACCCGGCGCAGCTCGATGGCGAGCTGCGACAGGCGGTGTCCGAGATTGGCGACGAGATGGTCGGCGACCGTGGGGTCGGCGAGCATCTGCTCGTGCAGGCCCTCGCGTGTGATCAACAACGCACGTACCTGAGTGCGCGCAACGACCGTCGAACCGTGATGGGTCTCGACCAGCATACCAGGCTCGCTCAACAAGGCGCCGTCGGGAACGGGCTCCAGCCGTGACTTGAGCTCGGGGCCGCTGACGCGCGTCGCCTCGCCGGAGACAAGCAGGATGGCGCCGTCGCTCTCGCGATTCTCCTCGATGATGATAGAGCCGGGATTGTAGACGACGCGCTCCGCCCTGCGCGCGATCTTGCGCAACTGCGTCGGCGTAAGACCCTGGAATATCGGCTGTCGCGTCAGCTTCCCGACGATCTGCTCGAGCGCCATTGCGTTTCCCGTGGCCGAATTGAATCCACAACTTCCCCACAACCCATGCACATGGGTTGCAGAGGGCAAACTCAATTGATTCGGCGATTCGGGTCCAGCGCGACGCAGGGCTTTCTAGTGGTACCTGTGCCACGCTTCGCGTGTGCGCCTGGCAGGCAGGAGTTAGGGAACGAGCTTGTAGCCGCCCGTTTCCGTGATCAGGAGCTCGGCGTTGGAGGGGTCTTTCTCAATCTTCTGGCGCAAGCGATAGATGTGCGTCTCCAGCGTGTGCGTGGTGACGCCGGCGTTGTAGCCCCAGACCTCATGCAGCAGCGTATCGCGCGAAACGACCTTGTCGCCGGCGCGATAGAGGTACTTGAGGATCGAGGTCTCCTTCTCGGTGAGACGGATCTTCGTGCCGCGCTCGTCGATCAGGATTTTGGAAGCCGGCTTGAACGTATAGTGCCCGATGGCGAAGACGGCGTCCTCGCTCTGCTCGTGCTGGCGCAACTGGGCGCGAATGCGGGCCAGCAGGACGGCGAACTTGAACGGCTTGGTGATGTAGTCGTTGGCGCCGGCATCGAGGCCCAGAATCTGGTCGGCATCGGAAACGTTTCCAGTCAGCATCACGATCGGGGTTTTGAAGCCGCCTTTGCGCAGATGCCTAACCGCTTCGCGGCCATCCATGTCGGGAAGCGACACGTCGAAGACGACGAGGTCGTAGTGATCGGACTTAGCCAGCTCCATGCCCTTCGACGCGGTACCCGCCGTCGAAACCTCGAATTCGTCGTGCAGGACGAGTTGATCCTTCAAGGTTTCACGGAGATCCTCGTCGTCATCCACGATGAGGATCTTGCGCGCAGTGGTCATTCTGGTTCGCTCCGGTGCAAATGGGGCCATTCGCCGAACCGGCCCCGCAGCGCTTTTCCGAGGCAAGCGAATAGCACGGGTGCGGACAAGCTCCAATGAAGAGACACCTCAAGAGTCCACAGCGGGTAGTGCACATTTTCGTAAGGAGTCTCTCAGCCCAAGCCACCAGGGGCTTCCTGACCTTTGGAAACCTGCGTCTTGCATGTGCGCTCGGCCGGTCGGGACGACGGGCCATCAAACGCGAGGGGGACGGCGCCACGCCGATCGGGAATTTTGCACTGCGGCGCGTGCTCTATCGGGCGGACCGCGTGAGCAGGCCGAGGACGCTTCTTCCCGTAAGCCGCATCAGAGCGCTGGATGGGTGGTGCGATGAGCCTCGCGATCGCAACTACAACCGCCCGGTCTGCCACCCTTACCCGACGAGCGCCGAGCATCTTTGGCGTCACGATCACCTCTACGATCTCATCGTCATCATGGGGCATAACGACGTGCCGCGCGTAAAGTTCGCCGGTAGCGCTGTCTTCATGCACGTCGCGGAGTCGGGCATGGCGCCGACGGCGGGATGCGTTGCGCTTCGAAGAAGGGATCTGATGCGACTGCTGACGCTCGTCTCGCGGCGCACGCGCGTGCGCTTATGTGTGTGATGACGAGCGATGCCGCATGCGGCAGCGGATAAAAAGACGGCCCGGAACCGCCTTGCGATCCGGGCCTAGTCTAGAGCACGCCTAGGGGAAGGCGCACGCTCGGGAGACATGAAATCCGCGGGCCGGAGAACCGGCCCGCGGCTTCTTCAGTTACTGGACGGACTCGCCGTGCAGCGAGACGTCGAGGCCTTCGACCTCGGAGGATTCGCTGACGCGGAGGCCGATGATGAGCTTCAGCAGCATCAGGATCACGAAGGTCGCGACCGCGGACCAAACGACGGTGGCAAGCACGCCGTAGATCTGGATCGGAACCTGAGCGAAGTTGCCCTCGAGCAGGCCGGCGGTGCCGCCGATCGACTCGACTGCGAAGACACCCGTCAGGATAGCGCCGATGATGCCGCCCACGCCGTGAACGCCGAAGACGTCGAGGCTGTCGTCGTAGCCCAGCATCTTCTTGACGCCGGTTGACATGATGTAGCAGCCGACGCCGGCAGCGACACCGATGACAAGTGCGCCCTTGGGATCGACGAAGCCTGCAGCCGGCGTGATGGCGACGAGACCGGCAACGGCGCCGGAGATGACGCCGAGCACGCTGGGCTTACCGTGGACCAGCCACTCAGAGAACATCCAGGCGAGAGCCGCAGCAGCCGTAGCGATCTGCGTGACGGCCATCGCCATACCGGCCGAGGCGTTGGCGCCAACCGCCGAGCCAGCGTTGAAGCCGAACCAGCCAACCCACAGCAGCGAAGCGCCGATGACGCTGAGCGTCAGGTTGTGGGGAGCCATGTTGTCGGTGCCGTAACCTTTGCGGCGGCCGAGCACGATGCAGGCAACCAGGCCAGCGATACCAGCGTTGATGTGAACGACAGTGCCGCCGGCGAAGTCGAGAACGCCGTCACCAGCGAGGAAGCCGCCGCCCCAGACCCAGTGGCAGACGGGCGCGTAGACGACGATCGACCACAGGCCCATGAACAGCAGGAAAGCCGAAAACTTCATGCGGTCAACGAGCGAGCCGACGATGAGCGCGGGCGTGATGATGAAGAACGTCATCTGGAACATCATGAAGACCGACTCGGGGATCGTGCCCGAGAGGCTCTCTTTGCCCATGCCGTTCAACAGGAACTTGTCGAGGCCGCCGACGTAGGCGTTATAGGGGCCCTCGGTGAAGGCGAGCGAGTAGCCGCAAACCATCCAGATGATGGTCAGCAGGCAGCAGGCCGCGAAACACTGCATCAGAACCGACAGGACGTTCTTCTTGCGAACCAGGCCGCCGTAGAAAAGTGCAAGACCCGGGATCGTCATCATGAGAACGATGGCCGTAGAGGTCAGCATCCAGGCCGTGTCGCCGGTGTCGAGCGTCGGCGCAGCGTCCTGAGCGAGCGTGGGCAGAGCCGAGCCCAGCAAGAATGCTGATGCGGCACCACCCATTGCTGCCAAGCGCTTTAGTTCATTGTATTTCATCGTTAACTCCCCTTCCCATTTTGTCGTCAAACTGACTTCCCGGCCGAAGCGGCCAGGAACTTACCTAGAGCGCGTTGTCGTCGGATTCGCCGGTACGGATCCGTACCGTGTGTTCAATCGGCGAAACGAAGATCTTGCCGTCACCGATCTGTCCGGTCTTCGCGGCGCGCTGGATTGCCTCGAGCGCCTTGTCGACTTGGGCGGTGGGAACGACGATCTCCATTTTGATCTTGGGCAGAAAGCTCACGGCATATTCAGCGCCGCGGTAGATTTCCGTGTGGCCCTTCTGCCGGCCGTAACCTTTGACTTCCGTGACAGTCATTCCCTGCAAGCCCAGATCGGTCAGCGCGGTGCGGACCTCCTCGAGCTTGAAAGGTTTGATGATTGCCGTGATCAACTTCATACGAGCACCCCTCTCCCCTGGGCCGTGGGCGCCTTAAGCGCGTGGGCGGTAAAATTGCAGGCTTATTGGTCCCCGGAGCCTTTGGGCACGGGTCGCGACCAAACACGGAGTCAAGAGGCGTGCCACTTCGGAGGCAAACTGCCAACTAATTGAATTTATTGCACAAAGATTGGTCGCCATTGGCCCCTTGCCGCATTTGGCGCACGAATCGTGCTCAAATATTATGCAATATCGAAAGGATGCACATTGTTTGGGCGACTGACAAGGTGCAGATACGAAAAACGCCCGGGACCTTGTGGGTCCCGGGCGCATATGAGCACGTTAAGGGGAGATCTTCCCGTGCTCCGGGTTGGACCGTCAGAGCCTCTGGCTTCCGGTTCCGAACTCTGGGTATGCCTCGACACCGACTTCGGCTTTGTCGAGACCGGCGATCTCGTCTTCGAGCGACGGACGTAGTCCGACCGTGAAGCGCAGGATCACCCAGAGCACGAGGCTCACCACCGAGACGAAGGCACCGATGGAAACGATGCCGACGAGCTGGGCCATGAACGTCGCGTCGGAATTTGTGATGGGAACGGCGATCGTTCCCCAGATACCGGCAACCAAGTGGACCGGGATCGCACCGACGACGTCGTCGATCCGGATCTTGTCGAGAAACGGAACCGTGAAGACCACGATCACGCCGCCGACGCCGCCGATGATGATTGCCCACAACGGATCCGGAGCCAACGGCTCAGCCGTGATGGACACCAGACCGGCAAGCGCGCCGTTCAGGGCCATCGTGATATCGACCTTGCCGTAGAAGATCTGCGTGAGGATCATCGCCACCACGACGCCGGCTGCAGCAGCCAGGTTGGTGTTGACGAAGATGCGCGACACCGCAGAAGCGTCCGCCATCGTGCCCAAGGCAAGCTGCGAGCCGCCGTTGAACCCGAACCAGCCGAGCCACAGAATGAAGGTGCCGAGTGTGGCGAGCGGCATGCTGGAGCCGGGGATCGCGACCGGCTTGCCGTCCTGGTACTTGCCGTAGCGAGCGCCCAGAACGATGGCGCCCATAAGAGCAGCCCAACCGCCGCACGAGTGCACTAGCGTCGAACCGGCGAAGTCCTGGAAGTCAGCACCCGCGAAGGTCTTGATCCAGCTATCGTCGGTGCCGGGAGCCAGCCAGCCCGCACCCCACTTCCAAGCGCCTTCGATCGGGTAGATGAAGCCCGTGAGGACGACCGTGAAGATGAGGAACGGCCACAGCTTGATGCGCTCGGCAAGCGTGCCCGAGACGATCGAGGCCGTGGTGGCGCAGAACACCATCTGGAAGAACCAGTCGGAGGCTGCCGAGTAGCTGCCGGGATCGTTGTCGATCGGCGGAATGACCTTCGGCAGGAACGTGCCGAAATAGCCGCCGTCAACGCCGTCGTACATCACGTTGTAGCCGACCACCCAGTACATCAGACCGGCGATCGCATAGAGCGCGATGTTCTTGGTGCACTGCATGCTCACGTTCTTGGTGCGCACCAGTCCCGCCTCGAGCATCGCGAAGCCGGCGGCCATCCACATGACCAAGAAGCCCATCACCAAGAAGAGGAAGGTGTTGAGGATGTAAGGATAGGGATCGGCAGGTGCAGCCGCCGCGTCCTGCGCGAACGCAGGCAGCGCGACAAGACTTAGCATTGCGGCCCCTCCCAGAACTCCGAGAGAACGCAAAGCAAACGTAGGTTTCATTGTGGTAACTCCCCCAATTGCTCCAAGCTAGACTTGCTCTTGATCAAAGCGCGTTGTCGTCCGCCTCACCGGTGCGTATGCGCACCGTGTGCTCGATTGGCGAAACGAAGATCTTTCCGTCGCCGATCTGTCCGGTCTTGGCAGCACCCTGAATCGCCTCGAGCGCTTTCTCCACCTGAGCAGTCGGAACTACGATCTCCATTTTGATTTTGGGCAGAAAGCTCACGGCGTACTCCGCGCTGCGGTAGATCTCCGTGTGTCCCTTCTGCCTGCCGTACCCCTTCACTTCAGTGACAGTCATGCCCTGCAGGCCCAAGTCAGTCAGCGCACTGCGGACCTCTTCGAGCTTGAAAGGTTTGATGATTGCCGTGACCAACTTCATGCAATCTCCCCTCATTCGAGTTGTCGTCGGGCGCGCTGAAAGTTGCGCACAAGACGGCACCGCGACTCAGCGCGAGGCTGGTCGTGACGGGATTCGTTGACTCAAAATGTGTGCCAGATTGATGCTGCGCGATAAGCTTTTGAAATACGTTGCTTTTAAAACGCACCGGGCGCTCTGCGAATGATTCGCAAGAGCGATGCTGCCTAAATGATCTGCAGTTGGTCAGGCTTGCACTCTATTTGGTCATTCTCTCGGGCTGAGCGGGCGTACCAATCCTTCCTGCGCGACCGAGGCAATGAGCAAGCCCTCGCGGCTGTAGACGCTGCCCCGGCAAAATCCGCGCGCGCCGTGCGCACTCGGACTGTCCTGCACGTAGAGCATCCACTCGTCGGCGCGAAACGGTCGGTGGAACCAAAGCGCGTGATCAAGGCTCGCAAGCTGCAGGTCGGGATCGAAGAGAAGCTTGCCGTGAGCGATGAGCGAGGTGTCGAGCAGGGTGAAGTCGGAGGCATAGGCGAGCACGGCCTGGTGCAGCACCGGATCGTCCGTCAACTGACCGGATGCGCGGATCCAGATCATCTGCGAGGGAGGCTTCTTGCCCCGCTCCATGTAGCGGGAGACGTCGAGCAGGCGCATCTCGATCGGCCGCTCGCGCTCCCAATAGCGCCGCATCGCTTGCGGCAGCTTGTCGACCATCTGCCCGATGAGCTCGGCGGGATCGATCAGCGACTCGGGCGGGAGCACCTCCGGCATCGCGATCTGGTGCTCGTAGCCCTCCTCGTGCTTGTGGAACGAGGCGCTCATGGAGAAGATCGCGGCCCCGTGCTGGATGGCCTTGACCCGGCGGGTGGTGAAGCTGCCGCCGTCCCGAATGCGGTCCACGTCGTAGATGATGGGGATTGAGGGGTCGCCGCCGAGGAGGAAATAGCCGTGGAGGGAGTGGACCGAGCGCTCTGGATCGACCGTGCGGGCCGCGGCCACCAGCGCCTGGCCCAGCACCTGGCCGCCATAGACGCGCTGCCAGCCCTCGCTGCCGCGTCCCCCTCGGAAGAGGTTGTCCTCTAGGCGCTCCAGATCGAGGGTTTTCAGCAGGGTTTTGAGGGCCCCATGAGAATTGGCCGCACCGGAAGAACCGGCGGAGGTCTCGTCAGCAGACATTGGGGGCCTCGCGGGGTTTGCGTGTTAGAGGTAGGCTAGGTAGTTCATCAATGGGAGCGCTTATCGCGTGAGTGTCAACGCAGCCAACTTCGGCACGAACACCGGCCTCCGCAAGCCCGCAACGGCCCGCTGCGACGTCGTGATATCGGGAGCGAGCTACGCCGGGCTGTCGCTGGCGTGCGGTCTCGCACAGGCATTGGGGCCGGGCTTCAAAATCACGCTGGTGGATCGCGATCCATCCGTCCCGGCGACGGCGGCCTCGGATGCGCGGTGCTCGGCCCTGTCGGCTGGAAGCAAGAGCATGCTCGAGGTGCTGGGCGTCTGGTCGGCGGTGGCGCCCGAGGCGCAGCCGGTGACCGGCATCGACATCACCGACTCCGGTCTCGACGCCGGGGTCCGACCCGTCCTCCTCAACTACGACAACGTCACCAAAGGCGGCGAGCCGGCGACCTACATCGTTCCCAACAGCGTGTTGTTTGCTGCCTTGCGGGCTCAGTTGCAACACGTGCCTTCAGTCGAGATCATCGCTCCCGCAGAGGTGCGGAGCTTCGAAAGCAACGATGCGGAGACGCGCATCAAGCTGGCTGACGGGCGCGAGCTCGGCGCCTCGCTGCTCGTGGCCGCGGAAGGACGCAAGTCGCACTTACGCGATCTGGCCGGTATCAAGGTGGTCGGTTGGGATTATCCGCAAACCGGCATCGTGACGATCGTTCACCACGAGCGTCCGCACGACGGCCGCGCGGTGCAACACTTCCTTCCCGCCGGCCCGTTTGCGATTCTTCCGCTCAAGGGCAACCGCTCCTGCATCACCTGGACGGAGGACGCGCGCGAGGCCAAGCGAATCCTGGCGCTGGATGACACTGGGTTCCTCGCAGAGGTGCAGGTGCGGTTCGGCGGCAAGCTCGGCGCGATCACACTCGATGGTCCGCGCCAGTCGTGGCCGCTGTCGATGCATCTGACGCGTCACTACGTCGGTCCGCGCTTTGCCCTGATCGGCGACACCGCACATGGCGTGCACCCGCTGGCGGGACAGGGGCTCAATCTTGCGTTTCGAGATGTGGCGGCGCTCGTCGAGGTCATCACCGAGGCGGTTCGGCTCGGGCTCGATGCGGGCGACGCGTCCGCTTTGGCGCGCTACGAGCGCTGGCGCCGGTTCGATTCGTTCGTGTCGGCGGCGGCCTTCGACGGCATCAATCGTCTGTTCGCGAGTGACGCGACGTTGCTGCGCTCGGTACGCGAAGTGGGCCTCGGCCTCGTGGACCGTATGCCCGGGCTGAAGCGCTTCTTCGTCGGGGAGGCCGCCGGGCTTACCGGCGAGTTGCCGCGTCTTTTGCGGGGCGAGGCCGTTTAGGCTTGGGGGGCGGCTTGTCGTCCGCCTCGGTTACCTCCGGCAATGCAACGACCACGCGGCCGTTCTCGACGTCGACCAGCGGCACGAACGTTTCGGTGAAGGGCACGAGCTCGGTCTTGCGCGCGCCGTCCAGGCGCACTTCTAGAAGATCGCCCGCTCCGTAGTTCACCACCGCGACGACCTCGCCGAGCCGATGCCCCTCGCCGTCCTCGACCCGAAGGCCGACGAGATCGGCATAGTAGAACTCGCCCTCGCCCGCCGCGGGAAGACGCGCGCGATCGACGAACAAGCGCGTTCCCTTCAATGGCTCAGCGGCCGTGCGATCGGCGATGCCGGCAACGCGCGCGATCAGGCCTTTCGGCGTCTCACGCACGACCTTGATCTCGAACTGCCGCTTGCCGTCCTCGCTCTCGAGGCGGCCGTAGCCGGCGATGTCGCGCGGCTCAGCCGTATAGGTCTCGATGACGACGTCACCGCGGATGCCGTGCGGGCCGAGGATGCGACCCAACAGGATCCGGTTCTGAGCGTCTGAGCTTGGACCGCTCATTGCGTTTGCCCGGTGTTGCGGGAGCCGGTCTCAGCAGGGAAGCGGCCCCAGATAGGTCAGACGCAGCTTGACCCCGGCGCCCGCCACGTTGACCACCGTCTCCGGCGTGGCTTGCTTGAAGGCGCCGACGATATCGAGGGTGGCGCCCTCTGGGCCAGCGGAAAATCCCGTGATCAACTCGCCCTCAGGCGGAACGTCCAGGCAGACGCGGACCTTCGTCATGCGTGCTGCGGCGTCGAACTCGCAGGAGCCGGTGAACACGCCGCCCCAAGGATCCGAGCCCAGGATCTTGCCGTTGCGGAGGATGGCGAGCGCGCTGCCGCTGTCGCTGTGCGCCTCCGCCACGGGCTGGAAACGAAGATCATAAAGCCCGTTCTCGAGCATGTTGCCAAAGCTCCCCGTCGTTAATGTCAACGTGCAGAGCCAGAGCATGCCGCAGAGGCATGTAATCTTCGTTTCCCTCTTGGGTTGCATTGCGGTGGCGCGTCGCCGATAAGCCGCATGCGGAAGATGGGGCGGGTTTGCCGATTGAGCGCCCGCCCCGGGCCACGTTACGCGGCCGAGTCTTCGGCGGGCGCTTCCTCGGCCGGAGCGGCGGCAGCAGCGGCGGCGGCCTCCTTGGCCTTCTCCGCCTCGGCGGCCTCGCGCTCCAGACGCTTCTTGCCCGGCTTGGCCTTGTTGGGGTTGTTGCGCGGCGTGCGCTTCATCAGGCCGGCGGCATCGAGGAAGCGGGCGACGCGATCGGTCGGCTGGGCGCCGACGGACAGCCAATGCTTGCAGCGGTCGATGTTCAGGTTGACGCGGTTCTCGTCATCCTTCTTGAGCATCGGGTTGAAGGTGCCGACCTGCTCGATGTAGCGGCCATCGCGCGGCGAGGTCGAATGGGCGGCCACGATGTAATAGTAGGGCCGCTTCTTCGCGCCACCGCGCGCCAAACGGATCTTCACGGACATTGCTTCTCTTCCTTCGTCGTTGTTTGAGTTTCGCTATCTCTTTTTCTTTCCCGGCAGGCCGGGGAATCTTCCGCCCAGGCCCGGCAGACCACCGCCGAGGCCAGGGAGTTTCGGCATGCCCCCACCGAGCCCAGGAAGGCCGGCCGGAAGCGCGCCAGGCAGCCCCTTGGGCAGTGCGGATTTCAGATCGTCGGGGAGTTGCTCGAGCGCTTTCGGATCGAGCCTTGCAAGCTCGTCCTGCATCGCCGCCATCTCGGCCTCGCTCGGACCACCGCCGCCCCCGCCGACGAGGCGGTTCAGCATGCCCTTGTTGCGGCCTAGCTTCTTCATCATGTCGGCCATTTGCCGGTGCATCTTCACCAGCTTGTTGACCTCTTCCACCTTGGTGCCCGAGCCCGCAGCGATGCGCCGCTTGCGCTTGGCATCCAGCACCTTTGGGTTGCGCCGCTCGTGCGGCGTCATCGAGGTGATGATGGCGTGCTGACGCTTGAGGATGGAATCGTCGAGGTTGGCGTCGGCGATCTGCGATTTGATCTTGCCCATGCCCGGCATCATGCCGAGGACGCCCGACATGCCGCCGATTTTCTGCATCTGCTTGAGCTGCTCGGCCATGTCGTCGAGATCGAAGACGCCCTGCTTCATCTTCTGGGCGATCTTCTTGGCCTTGTCGGCGTCGATCGTCTGGGCGGCCTTCTCGACGAGCGTGACGACGTCGCCCATGCCCAGGATGCGCGAGGCAACGCGCGCTGGGTGGAAGTCCTCCAGCGCGTCCCACTTCTCGCCGACGCCGAGGAGCTTGATCGGCTTGCCGGTGACGGCGCGCATGGAAAGGGCCGCACCGCCGCGCGCGTCACCATCGGCGCGGGTCAGTACGATGCCGGTAATGCCGATGCGCTCGTTGAACGATTTGGCCACGTTGACGGCGTCCTGGCCGGTCAGGCTGTCGGCGACGAGCAGCGTTTCGTGGGGACGGGAGATGTCGCGGATATCGGCGGTTTCCGCCATCAGCGCTTCGTCGATGTGGATGCGGCCCGCGGTATCGAGCATCACCACGTCGTAGCCGCCGAGACGGCCAGCCTCGATCGCGCGCTTGGCGATCTGCTGCGGCGTCTGGCCGGCAACGATGGGCAGCGTGTCGATGCCGGTCTGCTCGCCGAGCACGCGAAGCTGCTCCTGAGCCGCTGGCCTGCGCGTATCCAGCGAGGCCATCAGCACCTTTTTCTTCTCGCGGTCGGCAAGGCGCCTGGCGATCTTGGCCGTGGTCGTCGTCTTGCCCGAGCCTTGCAGGCCGACGAGCATGATCGGGACAGGCGCGGAGGCGTTGAGGTCGATCGGCTCGGCGGTCGAGCCCAGCATGGCGACCAGCTCGTCGTTGACGATCTTGACGACCATCTGGCCCGGCGTAACCGAGCGCAGGACCTCCTGGCCGACGGCCTTCGCCCTCACCTTCTCGACGAAGTCCTTGACCACGTCGAGCGCCACGTCCGCCTCGAGCAGGGCGCGGCGCACCTCGCGCATGGCGTCGTTGACGTCGCTCTCGGAGAGCGCGCCGCGGCGGGTCAGCTTGTCAAAGACGCCGGAAAGACGGTCCGACAGGGATTGGAACATGCGTTAGCGTCCGCTCCGCAAAACGAAAAACGCACCCGCGAGCGCAACGCGCTGGCGGATGTTGACCCCCCTGCCTCCCGGTTCGAGCCATGTGCAGGGCGGCGGCTCTGAGATCAGGGCCGTCCTTGGATTGGCGCGGACAATGCCCTCTGGGGTGCCGAATTGTCAACCGGGCCTTATTTTACGGGGCTGCCGGCACCTTTTTACAGGCCCTGGGCCGGCTGCTCGCGGGCGACCTGGCGGCGCCACTGGCGCACGATCCGGCCCACCCGGCGCACGGCGCGGCGCTCTGGAGGAGTCAGGCAGATGCAGCCGCCGCACCGGCAGGGGCGGGGTGTGACGAAAGACAAAGCCAGCATCCGCCGGCTTGCGTGGGACAGGTGGAGGGGCATTTCGGGCCTTGATACCGTCTGTTGGGGGCACACTCCAAGAAGCTCGGATGCCCGGGGGAGCATAGATGGAATACGCCAACCCCGGGCTTGAGCTCAAAACACAATTGGTTATGGGCCGGTTCCAGGGCCCTATTTTGCTGGGACGATGCGCAGCACCTCGCCGGTGTCGTCGGCGAGGAGCCATAAGGCGCCGTCGGGCCCCATGCGCACGTCACGGATGCGCTTGTCCATCTCGAAGGGCTCGGAGGCGACCACCTCGTCCCCGTCCAAGACCAGCCGGTCGAGGACCGCGCCGTTGAGGCCGCCCACAAAGGCGTTGCCTTTCCAGTCGGGGAACAGGTCGCCGGTATAGAAGGCGAGGCCAGACGTCGCGATCGAGGGCACCCAGTAGTAGATCGGCTGCTCCATGCCCTCCTTCTTCTGGATGCCGTCGCCGATCGGCATGCCGGAATAGTCGATACCGTAAGTGATGATAGGCCAGCCGTAGTTCTTGCCCTTTTCCGGGCGATTGAGCTCATCGCCGCCGCGCGGACCGTGCTCGACCGTATAAAGCTGGCCGGTCTCGGGCCGCAGCGCCGCGCCCTGCAGGTTGCGGTGTCCGATGGACCAGACCTCCGGCGCCCAGCCGGGAAGCTTGGGGTTGTCGTCGGGGACCGTGCCGTCGGGGTTGATGCGGATGACCTTGCCGATGTCGTTGCCCGGGTTCTGGGCTTGCTGGCGCAACTTGTTGCGCTCGCCTGTGGTGATGAACAGGGTCCCGTCGAGAGCCCAGACCAGGCGCGAGCCGAAATGGTGGCCGCTATCAGCGGCGGGTTGTTGCCGGAAGACGACTTTGAGGTCCTCCAGGCGGCCGCCGTCCCCCTCGAGGACCAGCTTGGCCCGTGTCACGCTTGTGCCGTTCTTGCCACCCTCGCGAGGCTCGCCATAAGAGAAGTAGATCGTTCCCGTGTCAGCGAAATCAGGCGCCAGCAGCACATCGAGCAGGCCGCCTTGGCCTACGGCCGTGACCATCGGGACGCCTGCGATAGGGGCAGAAAGCTTGCCGTCCTTCGCGATGAGGCGCATTTGGCCGTCGCGCTCGGTCACCAAAAGGCGGCCATCGGGTAGAAACTGCATACCCCAGGGGTGCTCGAGCCCGTCGGCAAAGGTTTGCACCTCGATCTGCGAGGACTTGGCCGGCCGGGGGGCATCGGTGATGGCGGCGTGGGCCGGCTGGGCGGCAATGGCGGCGGACAAGGCGATGGCCGGTGCCAGGCGAAGGCCATTTGGACGGAACATTAAGTGCGAACCCCTGTTCGATTGTCTTTTCATGCCTTCGAGCCATATATGGGCGCATGAATGGCACCGCCACCCCACGGTTTCGCAAGATGAACGGACTCGGCAACGATTTCGTCGTCCTGGACGCGCGCGCGCATCCCATCGCGATCTCCGAGGAGGCCGCACAGCGCATCAGCGACCGTAAGCGCGGCATCGGCTGCGACCAGCTCATCGTGCTGGAGCCGTCGGTCAGGGCCGACGTGTTCATGCGCATCTTCAACGCCGACGGCTCGCAGGTGGATGCCTGCGGAAACGCGACGCGCTGCGTGGCACTGGTGCTGTCGGAGGAGACCGGCCGCAGGGAGGCCACCATCGAGACGCGGGCAGGCTTGCTGCACGCGGATGTCGAGGGTGCCGATCACATCGTCATCGACATGGGCGAGCCGCGGTTCGGCTGGGAGCAGATTCCGCTCGCCGAGCCATTTCATGACACGACTGGCATCGAGCTGCAGATTGGCCCGATCGATGCGCCCATCCTGAAGACGCCCTCGGTCGTCAACGTCGGCAACCCGCACGCGATCTTCTGGGTGGACGATGTCAACGCGTACGACCTCGGCCGCCTCGGCCCGCTGCTGGAGAACCACCCGATCTTTCCCGAGCGCGCGAATATCTCCCTAGCGCAGGTGACATCACCCAACAGTCTAAAGCTGCGCACCTGGGAGCGTGGCGCGGGGCTCACCAAGGCCTGCGGCACGGCGGCCTGTGCGGCCGCGGTTGCAGCGGCGCGTAAGAAGCTCACGGAGCGGAAGGTGGACGTCACATTGCCCGGAGGAGTGCTATCGATCGACTGGACGGCGGACAATCGCATCTTGATGTCCGGCCCCGCGGAGCTGGAATTCGAGGGGGCGCTGGAGCCGGATACTCTGTCGCGCACACCAGCCTAGCGGGTGCCCAAGTTGTCCATTAAGACCGGCATGGGCGGCCAAGCGGGGGCTCGGGAGGAAACATTCACGTTTTGCGGGCCTAGATCGTTGCGGGCGGCCTCGACGCTGTCCGCCGGCCAATGTGCACCAAGGAGACCATGGCGGATCCTGTGATCATAACGCTCGGCTGCCGGCTCAATGCCTACGAGTCGGAGGTGATGCGAAAGAATGCCTCCGAGGCGGGTCTGAGCGATGCCGTCATCGTCAACACGTGTGCGGTGACGGGCGAGGCGGTGCGCCAGGCGACACAGACGATCCGCAAGCTGCGCCGTGAGAATCCGCAAGCGCGCATCATCGTCACTGGCTGTGCGGCACAGATCGAGCCTGAGCGTTTCGCCGAGATGAGCGAGGTCGATCACGTCATCGGCAACGCCGAGAAGGTCGAGGCGAGCACGTTCGCCGTGCTCTCGACCACTGACAGTGAGCGCGTCCGCGTCAACGACATCATGAGCGTGCGCGAGACCGCGCGCCATCTGATCGACGGGTTCGGTGCGCGCACGCGTGCCTACGTGCAAGTGCAGAACGGATGCGATCACCGCTGCACATTCTGCATCATTCCGTTCGGACGGGGCCCGTCGCGCTCCGTGCCGGCCGGCGAGGTCGTTGCGCAGGTGCGCCGGCTCGTCGAAGGCGGCTGTCGCGAGGTCGTGCTGACGGGCGTCGACATCACGTCATACGGTGCCGACCTTCCCGGCTCGGCCAAGCTCGGCACGCTCGTGCGCCAGATCCTGCAGCATGTGCCGGAACTGGAGCGTCTGCGTCTGTCGTCGATCGATCAGGTCGAGGTCGATGACGATCTGATGCGCGCCATCGCCGAGGAGGAGCGTCTGATGCCGCATCTGCATCTTTCGATGCAGGCGGGCGACGACATGATCCTGAAGCGTATGAAGCGGCGCCATTCGCGCGCCGATGCGGAGAGGTTCTGCGCGCAAGCGCGCCGCCTGCGCCCCGACGTCGTCTTCGGCGCCGATCTGATCGCTGGCTTCCCCACCGAGACGGACGATATGTTCGACAACTCGTTGCGTCTCGTCGACGATTGCGGGTTGACGTATCTGCATGTGTTCCCGTTCTCGCCGCGCGCGGGAACGCCGGCGGCACGCATGCCGCAGCTTGGCCGTTCCGTCGTCAAGGAGCGCGCCGCGCGTTTGCGCGAGAAGGGCGCACGCGCGTTGAGCGGCTTCCTCGCCGCGCAGGAGGGGGCCCACGTCGAGGTGCTGATGGAGCGCGAGGGGCTCGGGCGGACGCCGCAGTTCGCAGAGATCAATCTGACCAATGTCCTCCCCGCTGGCGTTCTCGTCAACGCGCGGGTCCGTGGGCACGACGGTCAGAGACTTTCCGGTGAGGTACTGGCGTGAGCGAGCAGGGTTCCAAGCAAGGCGCGTTCAGCCGCTGGTTCGGGTCGAAGGCGAAAGCCGACGCGCCAGAGACCCAGGAGAAGGCTGAGGCGAAGATCGAGTCGCCGCCGGAGGCTCAGACTCCGAGTGAGGTCGCAGCGACGCCGGAGCCAGACGTAGAGCCCGAGACGAAATCAGACGCGGAGCCGGAAGGGAAGTCCGGCGGCGGCTGGATGGCGCGCTTGAAGCGTGGTCTCGGCAAAACGTCCTCGCGCTTGTCGGATGGCATCACCGGCATCTTCACCAAGCGCAAGCTCTCCCAGGACACGCTCACGGATCTCGAGGATCTGCTGATCGAAGCCGACCTCGGCCTTGATACTGCCGAGCGCATCATCGACGCGCTGGGCAAGGGGCGCTACGAGAAGGGCATCGCCGCAGAGGATGTGCGCGCCGTTCTCAAATCGGAGGTCGAGCGGGTGCTGGAGCCCGTCGCCAAGCCGCTCGTTGTCGATCCTCAGCACAAGCCCCATGTCATTCTCGTGGTCGGCGTCAACGGCACTGGCAAAACAACAACGATCGGCAAGCTCGCCGCGCACTTTCGATCCGAGGGCAAGAACGTGATGCTCGCCGCAGGCGATACGTTCCGTGCTGCGGCGATCGACCAGCTCAAGATCTGGGGCGAGCGCACCGGCTCCCCCGTCGTTGCCCGCAGCGTCGGGTCGGATGCCGCAGGCCTCGTCTATGACGCGCTTTCGGAGGCCCGCTCGGCCGGAGCCGACCTGCTGCTCGTCGATTCCGCGGGGCGGCTGCAGAACAAGGAAGGGCTCATGGATGAGCTCGCCAAGATCATTCGCGTGATGCGCAAGATCGACGAGACGGCGCCACATGACGTGTTGCTGGTGCTCGACGCCACAACGGGCCAGAACGCCATGTCACAGGTGGAGGTCTTTCGCGAGCGGGCCGGCGTTTCCGGCCTTGTTATGACCAAGCTTGATGGTACAGCGCGCGGGGGCATCCTGGTGGCGATCTCCGCCAAGCATGGCCTGCCGGTCCACGCGATCGGCGTTGGCGAAGGCATCGACGATCTGCAGCCTTTCGAGGCGGGCGGGTTCGCCGAAGCCATCGCCGCGGGTTAAGGAGAGAGCAATTTGTCCGTCGGCTTAAGAATTCTTAACACTGGAAGGGTGATTTCGGGTACATGAGCGCGTCCAGGCGACTGTTCCCTTTCAACGCTGAGCAGACGGTGAACATCCTGAGCGAGTTTGGCCCGCTCGTGCTGATGTTCGTCGTCAACGCCATGTACGGCATCACCGCCGGAACATGGGCGCTCATCGTCTCCACCGTCGTCGCGATTTTCGCGATGCTGATCGTGCTGCGACGGTTGCCGATCTTTCCGTTGATCGCCTCTACGGTGACCGTCGTCTTTGGCGCGCTGACGATCGTTACCAAGGACCCGATGTGGGTTCAGATCAAGGTTACGATCTTCAATGCGATGTTCGCGCTGTTCCTGTTCGGAGGGCTTTGGCTCAATCGCAACTTCTTCAAGTACGTCTTCGAGAAGACGTTCCACTACACGAAGGAAGGCTGGGACAATTTCACATGGAGCTTCGCCTGGTTCTTCGTGTTCACGGCGTTTGCGAACGAATTCGTGCGGCTGACCTTCAAGGATGAGCAGGTCTACAACGTCCTCAATTTCCAGATGGATGGCGTCGGGATCTGGATCGCCTTCAAGGTTGCGATCATCATGCCGCTGTCGGGCTTCTATGCCTGGTACCTGACGCGCATCATGCAGCGCTACCGGATCACGGAGGAGGAGGCGCTGGCGCTCGATCGCTCCGAAAGGGAAGCGGCGGCTGCCAGTGCCGCTCAGCCGCTGCCGACGAATTCGATGAATGGCTCTCACGGCGCGGTCGATGCCACGGGCAGGAGCGTGCAAGACGACGACCACGACGACGAGGAGAAGCCGCCTCTGCGGGCGGGGTCGCGTGGAGCAGAGCTTTAGTTTTTGGCCGCGTCGTCTCTACGGGGACGACGTCAGTTTGACAGGAAGGACGGGGGAGCGAGATGGCAAACGAGGCAGACAGCAAGCCCGTCGACACCCAGGCGGTACGCGACCAGCTCCTCAAGCTACTGGTGGAGGTCGGGCCCCTTGCGGTCTTCTTCATCGTCAATGCGCGTGTGAATATCTACTGGGGCACCGGCGCCTTCATGGTGGCGACCTTGATTTCGCTCGTTGCATCGCGGTTGTTGTTCGGCCGCGTTCCGGTGATGCCGTTGGTGTCGGGCGCGTGCGTGCTCGTGTTCGGCGGCCTCACGCTGTGGTTGCAGGACGATCACTTCATCAAACTCAAGCCCACGATCGTGAATGCACTCTTCGCCGTTGCGCTGTTCGGCGGCTTGCTTGCCGGGCATTCGCTTCTGAAGGTCGTTTTCGGCGAGGTCTTCAACTTGACCGAGGAAGGCTGGCGCAAACTGACGTTGCGGTGGGCATTCTTCTTCACATTCCTCGCCGTCTTGAACGAGATCGTGTGGCGTACTGTCTCAACCGATACCTGGGTGAGCTTCAAGGTCTTCGCGATCATGCCTTTGACGTTGGCATTCGCTGTCGCGCAGGTCGGATTGCTGCGCAAATATGAGCAGTCCACGGATTGACTGAGACCATCCGGCCGACACGTTCCCACCCGGTAATCAGCGCTTGCAGCACATCGCGACAATTACATGCGAATTGTCGACTTGTGATGGCTGTTTTGCTCTGGACGAACGCAACGAACTGGTATTTTCTCCAAATCGAACGGTAACCTATTCCACTTCGGCAAAGATGGAGCACAGGGGCCTGAGCGCTCTGCCTGGGTGCAGCGCTTGTTCTTGCTTCATCGAACCCAACAACAAGCCAACACTGCACAGGGCACACGACATGGGCGCTGGACGTCTTGAACGTTCTCCGATTCATCTTCTTCATCGAGCCGGACAATGCGCCAGCGACATCTTTCAGGGTGAGATGAGCGAGGGGGATTTGACCCCGCGCCAGTACGCTCTGCTGGTGGCAGTCGCGCAGAATGAAGGCTTGAGCCAGACGCAGCTCGTGGAGAAGACGGGCGTCGATCGTTCGACGCTGGCCGACATCGTGCGCCGCATGCTCAAGAAGGGGCTGCTACAGCGCCGGCGCACGAAAGACGATGCGCGCGCTTATGCCGTGAAGCTGACCGAAGAAGGTCGGCGCGTGTTGAAAGCGGCCGAGCCGATGGCCAAGCGCGTTGACGAAACGATCCTGTCCGCGCTGCCGGATACGCAGCGCGAGCGGTTCCTTGAGGATCTAGTCGCGATCGTCGAAGCTCTGAGCAGCGAGCCCGCCAAGGGCGAGGAAGAACTCGAGGAGACGACGGACTGAAGCGTCCTTCGGCTCCCGGCGGTCGGGAAATAACGGCGGCACCTAGAGGCACCGCCGTCATTCAAATCACGCAGCGTTGGGCACGAGCTTGCGATTGACGATCGTCTCGGCAATCTGCACCGTGTTGAGTGCTGCGCCCTTCAACAGATTGTCGGCGACGACCCACAACGCCAGACCGTTCTCGACGGTGGCGTCCTCGCGGATGCGAGAGACATAGGTCGCGAACTCGCCGGCGGCTTCCACTGGCGTGACATAGCCGCCGGGCTCGCGCTTATCGACGACCATGACGCCCGGCGCCTCGCGCAGGATGTCGCGCGCTTCCTCGACGGTGATCGGCTTTTCGAATTCGATGTTGACGGCCTCGGAATGGCCGACGAACACCGGTACGCGCACGCACGTCGCCGTCAGCTTGATGCTGGGGTCAAGGATCTTCTTGGTTTCGGCCAGCATCTTCCATTCCTCCTTCGTGTAGCCGTCCTCCATGAAGACGTCGATGTGAGGAATGCAGTTGAAGGCGATCTCCTTGGGAAACTTCGACGGCTCGACTTCCCGCCCGGGGACGTACTTGCCCTTGGTCTGGCTCCAAAGCTCGTCCATGGCGTCCTTGCCCGCGCCCGACACCGACTGGTACGTCGACACCACTACGCGCTTAATGCGTGCAGCATCGTGCAGCGGCTTCAGGACGACCACGAGCTGTGCCGTCGAGCAATTCGGATTGGCGATGATGTGCTTCTTCGTATAGCCCTTGACCGCGTCGGGGTTCACCTCGGGCACGACGAGGGGCACGTCCTGGTCGTAGCGCCAGGCCGACGAGTTATCGATGACGATGCAGCCCTTTGCGCCGATCTTGGGCGACCACTCCTTGGAGACGGTGGAGCCGGCCGACATCAGGCAGAAGTCGACCTTGGAGAAATCGAACTGCTCCAGGTCCTGACACTTCAGGATCTTGTCGCCATAGGAGACCTCAACGCCCATCGAGCGGCGTGAGGCGATGGCGTACACCTCGTCGGCGGGAAACTGGCGCTCGGCCAGCACGTTCAGCATCTCGCGGCCCACGTTGCCCGTGGCGCCGACTACGGCAACCTTGTAACCCATCTTCTTTTCTACCCGGTCTTTGCGATCGATCGGCGCAGCGCCGGTCGCTGCGCGCCTTCTCGCGCTCGGGCTGTCACTTACGCGCGCCCGAGCGCGGTTGCAAGGCTCCCCCGACGTCCCGGCCAAGACTTTCGGCTTATTAATCGGGCCTCAGGCGCTGAGCTTGCCGAACTCGGTCAGGATGGCGGACCCCATGTCCGAGCAGCTCACTTGCTTCATACCCGGCTGCATGATGTCGCCAGTCCTAAGCCCCTGATCCAGCACGTTGGCGATCGCCTTCTCGAGCATGTCGGCCTCTTTGCCCATGTCGAAGGAGTAGCGGAGCGCCATAGCAAAGGAGGCGATGGTGGCGATTGGATTTGCCAGGTTCTTGCCGGCAATGTCCGGGGCCGAGCCGTGCACGGGCTCGTAGAGCGCCTTGCGCTTGCCGGTGGCGGGATCGGGCGCACCGAGCGAGGCGGACGGCAGCATGCCCAGCGAGCCGGTCGCCATCGCGGCCTCGTCCGAGAGCACGTCTCCGAACAGGTTGTCGGTCACGATCACGTCGAACTGCTTGGGATTGCGCACGAGCTGCATGGCGCAGTTGTCCGCCAGGATGTGATTGAGCTCGATGTTCGGCGCATACGCCTTGTGCGTCGCCGTCACCACCTCGTTCCACAGAACGCCGGTGCGCATCACGTTGCGCTTTTCGGCCGAGTGGACCTTGCCCGAACGCTTCTCGGCGAGGTCGAAGGCGACCTTGGCAATGCGCTCGATCTCGTGCGTCGTGTAGATCTGCGTATCGACAGCGCGCTTCTCGCCGTTCTCCAGGGTGACGATCTCCTTGGGCTCGCCGAAGTAGACGCCACCCGTGAGTTCGCGCACGATCATGATGTCTAGGCCCTCGACCAGCTCGCGCTTCAGCGAGGACGCATCGGCAAGTGCGGGATAGCAGATCGCCGGGCGCAGGTTGGCGAACAGCCCGAGATCCTTGCGCAGACGCAGAAGTCCCGCCTCTGGGCGAACCGCATAAGGAACGCCGTCCCACTTCGGGCCGCCGACGGCGCCGAATATCACCGCATCGGACTCGAGCGCTTTTTCCATCGCCTCGTCGGTGATGGCGACGCCGTGCGCATCGTACGCAGCGCCGCCGACCAGGTCGCTCTCGGTCTCGAACTTGACGCTCGTGTTCTCGTTCAGGAAGGCGATGATGCGCTCGACCTCGGCCATGGTCTCGACGCCGATCCCGTCGCCGGGCAAGAGCAGCAGATGATGGGTTGTCATGTCTTACGAGGTCTCGTCTTCGTTGGGTGTGGGCGCGCTAGTGCTACCCGCCGGGCACACCGAGGGCAAGAAGAAGGGGCGGGTCAAATGGGCCCAGGACCCGGGCCGGGTCACCTCTGGGGGCGGCCGCCTAGGAGAGGAACGGCACCGAGTAGGCCAGGGTGAAGCCGTTAAGCGTTGCCGCCGTGCCAAAAACCGCGGTGATGAGGCTCAAGACCAGCAGGCTGGAGCCGCCGGTGATGATCGAGATCGACGCCAGCACGATCGCAATCTGCAACAGGGCCTGGCCGTAGTCGAAATAAGGGTCCTGCTGGATCGCGCGGTCGCGCGCGGCCTCGGCGGCCTTGCCCTTGACGAACAGCTCCTTGGTGCCCTCGCCGGTCTCCGGCTCCGACGTCAGGCGCGCTTCCGTCTGGCGGTACTGCTCGATGGATTTGGTCAAGGCGGCGCGCGCAGCTTCCGGTAAGCCGTCCTCGCTGGCGAGCCGCAGATCCAACTCGTCGATCTTCATGCGAACGAGTTGGCGGCGGATGTTCTTGGCCTGGAAGAACGCCCAGGTGTTCGACGCCCTTATATTGAAGCGGGTGGCGTCCTTGTCGGCATTGTTGCCGCCGACGCTGGAGATCGCCAGCACCACCGCCAGGATGGCGATGTAGATTGCGATCATACGGTCGCGCCGCTTAAGCCGGCCTTCCTGGACCGCGTCGGTCACGTCGCTGATTGCCATGTCGATACTCCCCCATCACACGACATCCTCGGGTGGAGCGGCTGGACTACGTGACGGCAGCAGGTCTTTGCGCTCGATCACCTTCCCCTCCGGCGAGAGGCGATAGATGATCGGAGCACCGGTCGCCAGCTCACGACTCAAGATCTCCTCGGCGCTGAGCTTTTCGAGCTCCATTATGAGCGCGCGCAAGGAATTGCCGTGGGCCGAGACGATCGTGGTCTTGCCTGCCTTGATCTCGGGCCAGATCTCCTCCCAGTAGTACGGTATCACGCGTTCGGCCGTATCCTTGAGACTTTCTCCGCCGGGAGGGGGGATGTCGTAGCTGCGGCGCCAGAGCTGCACCTGCTCCTCGCCCCAGCGTTCTTTGGCCTCGGCCTTGTTGAGGCCGCACAGGTCACCGTAGTGACGCTCGTTCAAAGCCTCGTTGAAGCGAACCTCGATGTCGGTCTGGCCCAGCACCTCGAGGATGATCTCCAGCGTCCGCTGCGCCCGCTTGAGCTTGCTGGTGAAGCCGATGTCGAAGTTGATCTGCTCGGTTTTCAGAAGGCGCCCGGCGACCAGGGCCTCGATGAGCCCTTTCTCGGAGAGGTCGGGATTGTACCAACCCGTGAAGAGGTTGCGTCGGTTCCACTCGCTCTCGCCATGGCGGATCAGCACGAGGGTGCGGTGTCGTTCGTTCGGCTCGGCCACGCGACCGGTCTCCAATCTTTACAACCCCAGGACGTCGGACATCGAGTAAACGCCCGGGGGTTTTCCGCGGCCCCAGAGGGCCGCCTTGACGGCTCCGCGCGCGAAAATGCTGCGGTCGCCGGCAAGATGGGTGAGCTCGATGCGCTCGCCGGGACCGGCAAGAATGACCCGGTGATCGCCGACAACGGAGCCGCCGCGCAGGCTGGCCATGCCGATGTCGCCGCGCTTGCGCGGGCCGGTGATTCCGTCGCGTCCCTTAACGACGTGATCTTTGAGCTGGATGTTGCGCCCCTCGGCCGCCGCTTCGGCGAGCATGAGTGCCGTGCCGGACGGCGCGTCGACCTTGTGCTTGTGATGCATTTCCACGATCTCGATGTCGTAGTCGGCATCGAGCGCTTCCGCGACGCGGCGCGTGATCGCGGCCAGCAGGTTGACGCCGAGACTCATGTTGCCGGCCTTGATGATCGGTGCGTGGCGCGCAGCGGCCAGGATGTGCTTCTCGTCGTCCTCATCGAGACCCGTCGTGCCGATGACGTGCACGACGCGGCCGTTGGCGGCAAGGCCTGCAAATTCGACGGTCGCCCTGGGCGAGGTGAAATCCAGAATTCCATCGGCCCCGGCGATGACGTCGATGGCATCCGAGCCGACGATGACGCCGAGAGGTCCGATGCCGGCCAGCACGCCTGCGTCGGCGCCGATGGCATCAGAGCCGGGACGCTCGATCGCGCCGGAAAGCTCGCAACCTTCCGCTTCGTGGACCGCGCGAACGAGCTCCTGGCCCATTCGGCCTGCAACGCCCATTACGGCGATCTTCATCACGGGCAACCTCTGTCGAACGATGAGAGTGCGCGCGGTATAGCAACGCAGTCGGCGAAGCGAAAGTGGCGCTGCGCGGCCTTGGAAAACATCCCCGTTCGGCGGACTGGCCGGTGTTCAAGGCGAACCCCAGATTGGGCCGGCGGCTGGTACTTTCGTACCCTTGGAAGGATGGTGAAGGACCCGAGGGGGAACGCCGCATCGAAGTGCGGCTCGGAGCTGATGCGATCGAGCTCAATCCCAGGCAAATGCGACCTTGCGCAACTTGCGACCGCCAAATCGCTCATAGCCTGCGCCGGCAGGGCGGCCACCGCGACGCCAGTAGAAGTCCATCGCGACGTCGTTGTCCGCCAGTGCCCATACGATGAGGCCCGGGAGCTGACGTGTGTCGAGCTGGTAGCGGCATGCTTCGAACAGACGCTCGCCAAAACCAACTCCCTGATAGCTCGGCGCGATGTAGAGCTCGTAGATCTCGCCTTCGCACTGACCGCGCACGCGCGCAGCTCCGTGAGTTGCGTAGCCGACGACGTTACCCGCGACCTGCAGCACCAGAACGCCGCCCGATTTGATCGTGCCCGTCCACCAGTCGGCACCGCGCCGGCTGATCATGTTCTGCAGGTAGTAGTGGGGAATGATGCCGAGGTAGGTCTGGCTCCACGTCTCGCGAAACACCTGGCACAGCGCAGGCGCGTCCGAAAGAACGCCGCAGCGAATCTCGCATTGTGAACTTGCACCCAGCATCGGCAAACTTTGGCTGTGAAACCAGGAGCCTAGCGTCCTACGTACTAGGATAGGACGTAACAGTTTGCCATTTTTGGGGCTACGGAAATCTAAAGGAGCCTGAGCACAATCGCGCAGGCTCCTTAAAGGCTTATGTGCACCTAAGACGGTGGGTAGAGGTTGTCCTCTACAGGTCTGTTAGCCGACGCTCTTCATCTGCTCGAAGGTCTTGCTCGCGACGGCGTTCATGCTCTCCAGCGTCTGGCGACCGATCTTGTTGGACAGCTCGAAGAACTCTTTCGTCTGAGCGCTGGCGGTGGCGAGCTGCTGCTGGACGAAGGTCGCCTGCAGACGAGCGACCTCGGGAAGGGTCTTGGCTTTGGCCATGGCCTCGGCGGCATCGAAGGCAGCCTCAGCGTTGTCGCTGGCGGTCTGCAGCATCTTCTCGCCGATGCTCTTGGCGCCGGCCTGGGCGGCCAGCATGATTTCCTGCATGGCCTTCATGCCGTCCTGCGTGGCGGCGCTCATCTTGACGTAGGCCTCGCGGCTCTTGGCGACGCTGTCCTCGGCGAAAGCTTGGACGTTCTCAGGAATGCGAGCTTCCTTGGCGGCAGCCATCATCTCTTGGGCCTGACGGGTGAACTGGTCGGTCATTTCTTTTTCTCCAAATATCAGGGGCGGGGCTGGCGAAAACGTTCAGCCGGCTCGGTATGCGTTGCAGGGCGCACGTGGCCTCCGCACTCCCTGTGAGCTTCCTTATACCGCACCTTATTGTGCGGCGCAACAAGAATGTTGCGATGCAAAATCACGGTTCAATTCAATGGCCAAGACGCGGAGTGGCGGCTGTCCCCTCTAAAGACGGGGGAAGCGGTCCCGGTAGCCCATGGCCGAGCGGTCGAACAGGATATCGGTCGGCCGGAGGGGACGGGCGAGTGCCAGGCCCTCCAGCGAGCGGCAACGGGATAGAGCTACATAAGCCTGGCCGTGTGCGAAGGTTCCCCGCCCGAGGTCAATATAGACGTGATCGAGCGTCAGGCCCTGGGACTTGTGGATGGTGAGAGCCCAGGCTAGCCGCAGCGGGAATTGGCGGAAGGTGCCGGTGACGCTTTCGACGATTTTCTCCGCACCCTGGTCGAAGGCGTAGCGGCGGGCCTCCCAAGCGACCGGCTCGAGCTCGTGCTCCTTGCCGTCGACTTCGATGAAGACGCGCTTGTCGTCGAGCCGCGAGATGCGGGCGACCGTGCCGTTGACCCAGCGCCGGTCGGGATCGTTGCGCAAGAGAATTACCTTGGCACCGGGCTTGAGGACGAGGGTCGAATCGGTCGGGTGAGCGTTATCGCCGAACTCGCCGGTGACGGCTGCCTCGTAGGTCCGCATGCTCCCCGGCAACGCGTTGAGGTAGGCTGTGTTGATGCGTTGGGCGGCGGCGTTGGTCGGCGTCAGGATGACGAAGGAATCGCCTTCGCCCAGTGTGCGTATGGGGTGGACCCGCTCGTTCAGGAGCTCCAGGTCGTCTTCCGTCACGTCGCCGTCGCGGATGCGATTGAGGACGTGAATGAGGCTCTCGTCGTTCTGGCGGAAGACCTGATCGAGTTCGATCAGCGACATGCCGGCGCCTTCCTGCAGCGACGGGATCTGGAAGAAGAACGGGCCACCGTGCGCACTTTCCAGGTGCTCGGCCACCTCTGCTCCCTGCACGACCGGCGGCAACTGATGCAGATCGCCGAAAAGCAAAAGGCGCACACCGCCGAAGGGCTCGCGCGGGCGTCCGCGGTTCAAGCGCAGCGACTGGTCGATCGCCCACATGAGGTCGGAGCGCACCATCGACACCTCGTCGATGATGATGAGCTTCAGCTTGCGCATGACGCGGCCGTTGCGGCTGCGGCGGATGTCGTCCGGACGAATGAGCCGCGGCGGCAGGCCGAAGAAGGAGTGGATGGTCTGGCCGCCGACGTTCACCGCGGCAAGGCCGGTCGGTGCGAGCACGGCCGCTTCCTGATCGATCATGTCGCGCAGGGACCGCAGCAGCGTCGACTTGCCGGTGCCGGCGCGGCCGGTCACGAACAGGTGGCCGTTGTCGTGGCGCACGAAATCAAGTGCAGCCTGAAATTCGGCAGGCGGTGTGATATCGGCCGGCCACCCGTCTTGGGTGCCGGCGGGCATCATCTGCGTGATCGGGGGTTTTGAAGACAAGCCTAGCCTCGCGCCGCGTCCAACGTGCTTAGCAGGACTAGGTGGCTACAAAAAGCTTGCGCCGACCGGAGAGGCTCCGACCGGCGCAAATTCGTCGTGGAATTGTCTAAGGAGACAACTTAGTCGGCGTCGACGTCAGTGACCTTGAAGTTCGAGTCGAGCTTCACGTCGTATTGAGCGCCGTGGCACTTCGCGTCGTCGATCTCGAAGACGCCGCTTGCCTCGGTCTCCTTCTCGTAGGTGCCACCCTCGCAGCCCCACTCGGTGAGAGCCGCCTTGATCTTGGCTGCCTCTTCGTCCGTCGGCTTTTCGTCGGCGAAAGCAGGGGCCGCGAAGAGCGCCGCAGCGAAGGCGGCGATCATCAGTTTCTTCATTGGTTACCTCCTCAAAAAGGAATGTGTGCCACGCGTTGCGTGAACGGCTATAACACGCCTTGTGCGCTGCACAAATATCCCGAGTTTTTTGGGAAGTCTTCCCGATTAATTCGGGAATTAGTTCCCGTCAGGCAACCTCTTTGGCCCGCTCCATCTTCTTGCGGGTATTGGGGTCCAGCCACCGCTTTCTGAGCCTGATCGAGTCCGGCGTGATCTCCACCAGCTCATCGTCGGCGATGTAGGACAGGGCTCGCTCCAACGACAGTTTCATCGGTGGGGTAAGGGTCAACGCCTCGTCCTTGCCGGCGGCGCGGACGTTGGTGAGCTTCTTATTCTCGATCACGTTGACGATGAGATCGTTCTCGCGGCTGTGCTGGCCGACGATCATGCCCTCGTAGACGCGGGTCGGGGGCGAGATCATGATCGGACCGCGCTCCTGGAGATAGAACAGCGAGTAGGCGGTCGCCTCGCCCACCGAGTTGGAGATCAGGACGCCGTTGCGGCGGCCCGGGATCTCACCTTTGAAGGGGGCATATTCATGGAACAGGCGGTTCATGACCGCAGTGCCGCGCGTGTCGGACAACAGCTCCGACTGATAGCCGAGTAGTCCCCGGGTCGGCGCGTGGAAGACGAGCCGCTGACGGCCGCCGCCGGAAGGTCGCATCTCCATCAGGTCGGCGCGACGCTCCGAGAGCTTCTGCACGATGATGCCGGAGTGCTCCTCGTCGACGTCGATGATGACCTCCTCGATCGGCTCGAGCCGCTGGCCCGTCGCCTCGTCGGCCTTGAAGACGACGCGCGGACGCGAGACCGTCAGCTCGAAGCCTTCGCGGCGCATGTTCTCCAATAGGATCGCGAGCTGCAGCTCGCCGCGCCCGGACACGTTGAAGCTGTCCTTGTCCGGGTTCTCCTCGATGTGGATCGCGATGTTGCGCTCGGCTTCCTTCATGAGGCGATCGCGGATGACGCGGCTTTGGACCTTGTCGCCTTCCTGGCCCGCGAACGGACCGTCGTTGATGCGGAAGGTCATCGACAGCGTCGGCGGGTCGATCGGCTGGGCCGGGATCGGCTCGGTGACGGCGGGATCGCACAGCGTGTCGGCCACCGTCGCCTCGCTCATGCCGGCTACGGCGACGATTTCGCCGGCGTCGGCCTGATCAACCGCGGTGCGCTCCAATCCGCGGAACGCCAGAACTTTGGTGACACGGAAATTCTCGATGAGGCTGCCGTCGCGACGCAGCGCTTTCATCGCCTGGCCGGACTTCAATGTCCCCGATGAGATCCGACCGGTCAGAATGCGGCCCAGGAACGGATCGGCTTCCAGCGTCGTCGCCAGCATGCGCGTCGGTCCCTCCTCGATGGTGGGAGGTGGCACGTGGTCGACGATGAGATCGAACATCGGCGCCAAGCTCTCCTGCGGGCCGGCAGGGTCGAGCGCCATCCAGCCGTTGCGGCCGGATCCGTAAAGGACGGGGAAGTCGAGCTGCTCGTCGGTGGCGTCGAGATTGGCGAATAGATCGAAAATCTCGTTCAGCACATCGAGGTGGCGCTCGTCGGGGCGATCGATCTTGTTGATCGCCACGATCGGGCGCATGCCTAGCTTCAACGCCTTCGACACGACGAACTTGGTCTGCGGTAACGGACCCTCGGACGCATCGACAAGCACGACAACGCCGTCGACCATGTTGAGGATGCGCTCCACCTCGCCGCCGAAGTCGGCGTGGCCTGGCGTGTCGACGATGTTGATGCGCACGTCTTTCCAGACGACGCTCGTGCACTTCGCCAGGATGGTGATGCCGCGCTCACGCTCCAGGTCGTTGGAGTCCATGGCGCGCTCGGCCACCTTCTGGTTCTCGCGGAACGCGCCAGACTGTTTCAGGAGCTCGTCGACGAGGGTGGTTTTCCCGTGGTCGACGTGGGCAATAATTGCGATGTTTCTCAGGTTCATGGGCCGATTTGTGCGGTGCAAAAGTTGCGCGGGCCTAGCACATTCCAGGTCGCACCGCCAGCGGCTCCCCGAAACGGTGCCGGTCTGCTTGAGGTTTAGGCGGCTCGAACGGGCCCGTCCTCTGCCGCGCGCAGGTGCCTAAGGAGCGCGTCGATCTCGCCATTTCGGGGCGCGGCGTGGTTTTCATAGCCGGTGCGCTGGCGTTCCTGAAGGTCGCGGCCGTAAGCGGTCACGCCGGGTTTCTTCAGGCGCCGGGCGGCCGAATTAAGGATCGGATTGTCCGGCTCGCTGAGGTCGAGCTCCTCCAGGAAGTTCTCACGCAGGGCATAAAAGGACTGCTCGATGGCGTCGCGGGCGAGCGCCTTCTCCTCGGGTGGGATGTCCGATCGCGCGCGCGGGTCGATCCACTGCAGGGCGCGGCGCATGTCGTGCAGCGGCGAGAACGGATAGAGCCCGACGAGGGTGTCCGTCTCGCCGACGTTGGAGTAGACGACGCGCATGTTGTCGATGGTCTCGCTGATGCGGCTGAAGGCGGTGAGATAGTCGTCGGCGGAGACGTCCGCGCGCTCGCAGTATTTATAGAGTTCCGACTTCGTGCGCACGATGCCGCGCCATTCTTCCTCCAGGCGCTCCACGAACTTGGAGCGCTTCTGGAAGACATTGGCGAGATAGGCCGCCGCGACCGTCACCAGCAGCAGCGCCATGTCGCGCAGGTACTCGTAAAGCCGGGAGGCGGGCTTCTCGAGCGAGGTGCCGGCGATGCCGGGGATCTGGTCGGAAAATCTCGTAATAAGCGAGATCAGCAGAACGAGCCCGAGCACGATGTACACGCTGCGCAAGGTTCGGTTGAAAGACGCGCGGGTCATGAAATTCGGGGCCCCTCTAGACGCAAGCCCGGTTGCTTAGCCGGCAATTGAGACAAACAAAGGAACACTGCGACGTCATTTCTGCCTCACGCATAGTCCGCCTCATGCATGCCGGTCCATGGCCGAATGGCGCTTGGTATCGCGCATCAGCGCGTAGACCATGAGCGAGAGGAAGATGCAGGCGGTGACGTACCAATAGAATGCGCGCTCGTGGCCGATGTCCTTCAAGAACAGCGCGACCCATTGGGCGCTGCCGCCGAACAAAGCCACCGTCACGGCGTACGGGAAGCCGACGCCCATTGCGCGGATGCTGGTCGGGAACAGCTCGGCCTTCACGATGGCGTTGATGGCGGTGTAGCCGCTGACGATAAGGAGCGCGCCCATGATCAAGAAGAAGGCGGTCCAAGGATCGGTGACGCCTTCCAGCGCGGTGAGGATCGGCACCGTGAGCAGCGTGCCCAGGATGCCGAACGTGAGCAACACCGGACGCCGTCCGATGCGATCGGAGATCGCGCCGACGACAGGCTGCAGGCACATGAAGATGAAGAGCGTCGAAGCGGCGATAACGGTCGAGGTGTCCTTGGCGAAGCCCGCCGAGTTGACCAGGAACTTCTGCATGTAGACGGTGTAGGTGTAGAAGGCGACGGTGCCACCGAGCGTCAAACCGACGACGATGGCGACCTCGCGCGGATGCTTCGCGAGCCCGCGCAACGGGCTGTGATGCACGTCGATAGTGGCGCTCGATTCCTCGAAGGCTGTGGTCTCGTGCATGTCGCGCCGCATGAAGTAGACGACGATCGCAAGACCCGCACCGATGGCGAACGGAATGCGCCAGCCCCAGGCTTCGAGTTGCTCGGGGGTCAAGAGCAGCTTCTGCAGAACGAGCAGCACCAGCATCGCCAGCAACTGGCCACCGATCAGCGTCACGTACTGGAAGCTCGAATAGAAGCCGCGGTGCTCGGGGTGCGCCATCTCGGAGAGATAAGTGGCGCTGGTGCCGTACTCGCCGCCGAGGCTCAGGCCCTGCACCAACCGCGCAAATAGCAGGGTGAGCGGGGCGGCGACGCCAATGCTCGCGTACGTCGGCGTGATCGCGATCATAGCCGAGCCCGCGCACATCAGAAGCACGGAGACGGTGAGCGCGAGGCGGCGCCCGTGCCGGTCGGCAAAGTGGCCGAACAGCCAGCCGCCGATCGGACGCATCAGGAAGCCGACGGCGAAGATCGCAGCGGTTTGCAGGAGCTGTGCGGTCTGGCTTTCGGAGGGAAAGAAGGCGGCAGCGAAATAGAGAGAGAACGCCGCGTAGGAGTAGAAGTCGAACCACTCGACGAGATTGCCGGAGGAGCCGACGAAGATCGCCTTGATGCGGCGTGCGGTGTCGGCGAGATCGGCCGGGGGAACGGGACCTGTCGGTTGGCCGGCGGTCCTGTTGTCCATTCTAGGGTCCCTTGCCTTCTATAGGTGCGTCTGCGTTTCAGTTGCGCGCGGGAAAGCTCAGCATTGCCCGGATCTCCTCGAGCCGCGCCTTGGTCTGCCCCTCGATGGCATCGCGCAGCGTGCTCATCTGACGCTCGATAATCGGGCTGATCTCGGTGGCGATCTTCTCGCGCGCGTTCGTGTTCATGATGGCGATTGCCTCGCGGATGTGCGCAAGGCCGAGATCGCGCTCCAGATGGGTGTCGAGCTTCATCAGGAAGTCGCGGGCAAAGTGCGGCACCTCGAGCTTCGCCATGGCGGACAAGGAGCGGCGGCGCACCGTGGTGTCGGGGTTCGTGAGAGCCTCTCGCATCAAGTGATTGCGCAAGGTCGTGGGTACGCGTACGAGGCGCTTTCTCACCGTCTCGGGGCTGACGGCGCCCGATTCGATGGCGTGCGCCATGGCGAGCTGGTGGCTCCACTGCTGGAAACGCAGCAACAGCGCGCGCAAGACGATCAAGCTGATGGTGACGGCGATGACGACGCGCACGCCGTTGCCGGTCCAGCCGGCGTAGACGATCTGCGCGGTCATGTTCTCGGCTTGATCCGTCAGATTGGCGTAGGCGCTTGCGATCGTATTGACGATCGGGATCTCGTTGAGCACGCAGGCGAGGTAGCTGCCGTACGCGGTGAAAAGCGTCGGCCTCTGACGGAGAATCTCGGCGAGGCCGTTGGCCTCGACGGTTTGAATGAGGGCCGCGAGGCCGAGAATATAGAAGACGACGGAAGAGCCGAGAATGGGGATGTTGTTGACTGCATCGAAGGCTGAGAACGTCATCTTCTCCGGGGTGAGCGAGCCCTCCATCACCCGCTTCTCCTCGTACATGATGCGCAGGCTGCTCACCATGATGAGGATGTGGATCAGGAGGAATACGATAAGCCCCCAGAACAGTGGGCGCGCGTCGAGGTCGGTCACCGCGAAATAGAGAATGGCCGAGTTGGCCACGAGCCAGAGGGCGACCTTCCAGGAGCTGACCTCACCGGTTTCGGGATCGGGCCGGAAGATCAGGTTCAAGAGCCCGATCAGCGGCCAGCTCGCCGTCGTCCACGCGCGATCGTAAATTCCGAAGGCCGCCGTAGAGACGGTCCTCAAGACGCCCGGCATCGTCCACCCCTTGAAACCCGTTTGTAACTCCCTGGCTCAGGCTAACGTATCGGGCAGCAGGGGCACAACGATTTGACAGCCGATTACCTGGGCCTCTGTGGCCCTGGCGCATTGACCGAGGGTCTTGCGCGGCCTTAAGTGCGGCCCAATCTAACAGGCCGCGGATTCGCCGGGCCCGCGAGCCCCGCTCTGCCGAGGAGGACTGCCGAATGTCACAATCGAGGCACGCCAAGGTGTTGATCCTCGGCTCCGGCCCGGCCGGCTACACCGCCGCCATCTATGCGTCGCGCGCGATGCTGAAGCCGCTGCTGATCCAGGGCTCGCATCCCGGCGGCCAGCTCACGATCACCACCGACGTGGAGAACTATCCCGGCTTCGCCGACGTGATCCAGGGACCCTGGCTCATGGAGCAGATGCGCGAGCAGGCCGAGCACGTCGGCACCGAGATCATCATGGACCAGATCGCGAGCGTCGATCTCAAGACACGCCCGTTCCGGCTGGTGGGCGAGTCGGGCGACACCTATAGCTGCGACGTGCTGATCATCTGCACGGGCGCCCAGGCGCGCTGGCTCGGCATTCCGTCAGAAGAGAAGTTCATGGGGCACGGCGTCTCCGCCTGTGCCACGTGCGACGGCTTCTTCTATCGGGGCAAGGAAGTGGTCGTGGTCGGCGGCGGCAACACCGCGGTCGAGGAGGCGATCTTCCTCACGAACTTCGCCAAGCGGGTCACCATCGTGCACCGGCGGGATCATTTCCGCGCGGAGAAGATCCTGCAGGACCGTCTTTTCAAGAACCCGAAGATCGAGGTGATCTGGGATCACAAGGTCGAGGAGATCGTCGGCAGCGAGGATCCCAAGTCGGTGACGGGCGTGCGGCTGATGAACGTGAAGACCGGCGGCATCACCGAGCGTGAGGCGGACGGCGTGTTCATCGCCATCGGGCACGCGCCGGCGACGTCGCTGTTCACCGATCAGCTCGAGATGACGAAGGGTGGGTATCTGATCACCAAGCCCGATTCCACCGCGACCTCCATCCCCGGCGTCTATGCGGCCGGCGACGTGAAGGACGAGGTCTATCGTCAGGCGGTGACAGCGGCCGGCATGGGCTGCATGGCGGCGCTGGAAGCCGAGCGCTATCTGGCGGCGCTGGAGAGTGAGGCCGAGGCCGCGGAGTAGGCCTCGGCTCACCGCTGCTTTTTTGCCTATTTCACCTTGTAGGCGACGAGCGTGTTGTCGTTCATCATCGGCACGAGCAGCAACCGCTTCTCAGGGAGCCAGGCGATGTCGGCGCTGCCCTGGTTGAGGTCGATTACCTGCTCGAACTTGCCGGTCGAGTCGATAAGGAACAGGCCGCCCGCCATCCAGTCGGTGGCGAGGTAGTCGTCGCCGTAGATGACGAGGCCGTCGAGATTGCCGACGGGGGTTCCGTCGCCGAGGTTCTTGATCGATTTGTCGGCGAGCGAGACGGCGAGCAGGTTGCCCGGCACCTTGGTGTTGAAGCCGTCGGTCATCACGCCCCAGGCCGCGACGATCAAATTGCCGTTCCGGATCACGAGACCGTTCGGGCTTCTGAGCTCGGGCGTGTCGAGCCAGGTCTCGAACTTGCCGCCGGCAAGGCGCCAGATCTTGTTGGTCACCATGTCGGAAACGTAGACATTGCCGTCGTCATCGATGGTGATGTCGTTGAGGAACTTGGCGCCGGCCGCGTCGTAGCGGGCGACGACCTTGGCGGTCTTGGTATCGATCTCGACGAGCTGGGAGATGTCGGCGACGAACAGCTTGTCGCCGAGCAACGCCATGCCCTTGGGCCCGTTCAGGCCCTCGACCCACTTGAGGTCCAGGACCTTGCCGTCGGCGAGCGACACCTTGGAGATGAAGCCGTTGGTGTCCTTGTCGATGGGGCCGCCGTCGACGTTGCTGACGTAGGCAAACTCGCCGGTGGGATCGGGCAGCACCGATTCGGGGGTCTTGAGGCCGGTCGTGGTCCACACCTCGACCAGTTCCAGGGGTGCGCTCTGCGCCGGCAGGGCTGCGGCCATCATGGCCGTGGTCAGGATGGTTCCCAGGATGGCCCGTAGTTTCGTTCGCAAGTCTTCCTCCCTCAGGTTTATCTGCAACCCGTTATATCGAATCGAATATAGGGGCTAGGCCCTGCCTATTTGAGATGCCAGCGCCCTATTCATGCGCTTAACGCTGGTCTAAGTTGCAGCGCAGCATACCTCGGCGGGCCAACGCACGGACTGCCGGTGCGGGTCCCATGGGCCCGAGGTTCATTTTCCTGCGCCGGGCCGGCGCCTTCGAATCTGCCACAGGGTCGATTGATGGACTGGGACAAGCTCAGGATCTTTCACGCGGCAGCGGAGGCGGGCAGCTTCACGCATGCGGGCGACGCTTTGCACATGAGCCAGTCGGCGGTGAGCCGGCAGGTTTCCGCCCTCGAGCGCGACCTCAAGGTCACCCTGTTTCATCGCCACGCCCGCGGGCTGGTGCTGACCGAGCAGGGCGAGCTCCTGCACCGGACCACCTCGGACGTGATCAACCGGCTGCATACGGCCGAGACGCTGCTGTCGGATACCACCTCCAAGCCCACCGGAGAGCTGCACATCACCGCGCCAATCGGCTTCGGGACGGTCTGGCTGACCCAGCGGCTGAGGGAATTTCATGAGCTATATCCGGAGGTTCGCGTCGAGCTGCTGCTCAACGACGACCAGGTCGACATCGGCATGCGCGCCGCCGACGTCGCCATCTGGACGCGTGAGCCGGGCCAGACCGACCTTATCCGCCGCTCGCTCTTCACCACCAAGGTGCGCGCCTTCGCATCCGCCACTTACGTGCGCGAGTTTGGTGCGCCCAAGACGCTTGAGGAGCTGGACATAAACGGCCACCGGATCGTGTCCTACAGCGGTCAGCCGGCCCAGCACCTGTCCGCCATCACCTGGATCGAGACGGCCGGGCGCGAGGGCAAGGTGCCGCGCGAGCCGGCATTCAGGGCCAACAGCGTGCTGGCGCTGCGCTATGCGATCCGCTCCGGCATCGGCATCGGCATGATCCCGGACTACATGACGGACGAGCGCGCCGACCTGGTGCCGGTGCTGACGGCGATCGACCCTCCGACCCTGCCGATCCTGTTCGTCTACCCCGAGGAGCTGAAGTCCTCCAAGAAGGTCCAGGTTTTCCGGGACTTCCTGGTCGCCAAGGCCCGCCAGTGGAAGTACTGACGCACCCCTGCCCGGCCCCCAATTGCAGCATTGCAGTCTAGACGCTATCTAAGCGCCAGGTTTCTTGAGCATCGGCGGCTAGGACCCTTATCGTTTCTCCCGCTTCCCGTGCGCGAGGCAATGGCCTCTCGTAGCGGTTGCGCGTCGCCAACCGACGACACGAAAGATCAAGATCAGAACGATGGCAAACGACCAATCCAAGACGCTCTACGACAAGATCTTCGACGATCACGTGGTCCACACGCAGGACGACGGCACCTGCCTGCTCTACATCGATCGCCATCTCGTGCACGAGGTGACGAGCCCGCAGGCCTTCGAAGGTCTGCGCATGGCGGGCCGCCAAGTGCGCGCACCGGAAAAGACGCTCGCGGTCGTCGACCACAACGTGCCCACCTCCGACCGCAGCCACGGCATCGACGACGAGCAGAGCCGCATTCAGGTCGAGACGCTCGCCAAGAACGCCAAGGACTTCGGCGTCGAGTACTTCAACGAGCTCGACATGCGCCAGGGCATTGTTCATGTCGTCGGCCCCGAGCAGGGCTTCACGCTGCCGGGCACGACCATCGTGTGCGGTGACAGCCATACGTCGACGCACGGCGCCTTCGGCGCGCTCGCGCACGGTATCGGCACCTCCGAGGTCGAGCATGTGTTGGCGACGCAGACGCTGATCCAGAAGAAGGCGAAGAACATGCGCGTGAGCGTCGACGGGCAATTACCTGCCGGCGTGACCGCGAAGGACATCATCCTCGCCATCATCGGCGAGATCGGCACGGCCGGCGGCACCGGCCACGTCATCGAGTTTGCGGGCGAGGCCATCCGCTCGCTGTCGATGGAAGGCCGCATGACCGTCTGCAACATGACGATCGAGGGCGGCGCGCGTGCCGGCATGATCGCGCCCGACGAGAAGACGTTCGAGTTCATCAAGGGCCGCCCGAAGGCGCCCAAGGGCGCGGCTTGGGACATGGCCATGCGCTACTGGGAGACGCTGCACTCCGACGAGGGCGCGCACTTCGACACCGAGATCAAGCTCGATGCGGCGTCGCTGCCTCCGATCGTGACCTGGGGCACGAGCCCGGAGGACGTGGTCGCCATCACCGGCACCGTGCCCGATCCCGCGCAGGTCGAGGACGAGAACAAGCGCGCCTCGATGACGCGGGCCCTGGAGTACATGGGCCTGACGTCGGGCACCAAGATGACCGACATTCCCCTCGACGTGGTGTGGATCGGCTCGTGCACCAACGGGCGCATCGAGGATTTGCGCGCGGTCGCCAAGATCGTCGAAGGCAAGAAGATCTCCGATCGCCTCGCCTACGCGATGATCGTGCCGGGCTCCGGCATGGTGAAGGCGCAGGCGGAGACGGAAGGTCTCGACAAGATCTTCAAGGCCGCCGGATTCGAGTGGCGCGAGCCGGGCTGCTCCATGTGTCTGGGCATGAACCCCGACCAGTTGAAGCCGGGCCAGCGCTGCGCATCCACCTCGAACCGTAACTTCGAGGGACGTCAGGGCCGCCTCGGGCGCACGCATCTGTTGTCGCCGGTGATGGCGGCAGCGGCGGCGCTCGAAGGCCACTTCGTCGACATCCGCAACTGGGGCGGCTGAGGCCGCTGGAAACCAAGCTGCCATGGCCACAAGGCTGGTTCAGCAGAAGTTCGGCGAGGCTGCGGCCGATTATGCCGCCTCTGCCGTGCATGCGCGCGGCGAAAGCATTCCGCGCATGATCGCGCTCATCGCGCCACAGCCCGATTGGCGCGCGCTCGACGTGGCAACCGGCGCCGGTCACACGGCGCACGCACTGGCGCCGCTCGTTGCCCACGTGGTGGCAAGCGACATCACCGATCCGATGCTGGCGGAAGCGCAGAAGCTCGCGTCAGAAAAGGGCTTGCAGAATTTTGAGACCGCGCACGCGGACGCCGAGGCGCTGCCCTTCGCCGACCAAAGCTTCGATCTCGTCAACTGCCGCCTTGCCGCGCATCATTTTCCCGATCCGGCCGCCTTCGTCGGCGAGGCCTGGCGTGTGTTAAAGGCCGGTGGCTTCCTTGCCGTGGTCGACAACATCGGCGCCGACGCGGTGAGCCTGCCGGGCTGGTCGCAAGAGGAGGTAGCCGCCGCCGATCGCGCCTATGACGCCTATGAAAGGCTGCGCGATCCCAGCCACGCCCGCTCCCTCCAGCTCGACGAGTGGGTCGACCTCATGACGGCGAGAGGCTTTGGGAACATCCGCACCGAGCGCATGCCTCAGCACATCGCCTTCGGCCCTTGGGTCAAGCGCATGCGTTGCAGCGCCGAGACGACGGCCCGGCTGGAGGCGATGCTCGCAGCCGAGCCCCTGCACACGCTGCTTGCGCCGCGCGAGGGGCCGGATGGGCGGCAGTTCACGCTGCAGGAAGCAATCGTCGTAGCGCGCAAACCGGGCGATGCATGAGCAAGCGAACTGAGTTGCAGGATCTGACGGCGCCGTCGCTTTCCGACTTCGAGGCGATTGCAGCGGAGGCCTGGGCGGGGCTTCCCGACGAGTTTCGCTCCAAGGCGTCTGATTTGCTGATTCGCGTCGACGATTTCGCCGCCGACGATGTGCTCGACGCGCTCGGGATCGAGAGCCCGTTCAATTTGTTGGGCCTCTATCACGGCGTCAGCCTCAATCATAAGAGTGTGATGGATCTGCCACGTCAGCCGGACATGGTCTTTCTTTACCGTCGCCCGATACTTGATCAATGGGCGGATGGCGAGGAGACGCTCGGCGGTCTGATCACTCACGTGTTGATCCACGAGATCGGCCATCATTTCGGCTTTTCCGACGCCGATATGGAGGCGATCGAGGCCGCCGCCGGGAGCTGAGACTCGCGGGGAAAATCAGCACCCTTACGGGTGCATGGCGGGCACGCCTTGTCCCGCGTGCCAAAGCACGCCATCTTATTGCTCGAAGTTTGACTTGCGGGGGATTCCAAGAGCTTCAGATGAGGATTCGCCACGGTTCATACCCGCTGGCCTGGGCGCTGGCAGTCGTGCTGGCGCTGTGTCTGCCCGCGTGGTCGCAAGGTCGATCGCCGACGCCCGAGGAGTATGTCCAACACACGGGCGGCGAGGCGACCATCATTCCCGCCGGCGAGTTCAAGCTCGACAAGGTTCCGCTTTACTGCGGGACCCGGCCGACCGTCATCGACAACAATCTCGACGACTACGGCGCGGCCTACCCCGGCTTCCTGATCATGAACATGAAGCTCCTGAACCGCGTCTCCACGCCGGTGAAGCTGTGGATCTACTCGCACGAGTGCGGCCACCAGTTCCGTGGCCCGGACGAGGAGACGGCGGATTGTTTCGCCGTGCAGCGCGGCCGCCGGATGGGCTGGCTGTCGCCGGGCGGCGTGGAGGAGATCTGCAAGTTCATCGCGCCGGCCAAAGGCGACGCCATGCACTTCTCCGGCTCGCATCGCTGCGAGTACATGCGCCAGTGCTTCACCGAGCACCGCCTGCGCTGAGCGGTTTTGAGCGCCTGAAGGCTTCCCGATCGTCACTAGTCCCCGCTGCCGCCGGAGGGTCTAGGCTTGGACTTTCCCTTCAGGAAAGGCGCCACGGCCTTGCGTCTTGTCGACTATGCGCGCCGGCTCTTCGACCTCTCGGCCACCGTGCACCGCTGGCTCGGGGCGCTGGGGCAGCTCGAGGAAGCTCGTAGGTTGCGAGTAGCCCGATACGCCGATCGGATTGCCGCGACTTTGGCGCGGACCGTGTCCGTCCTGGAGTGCCTGCAGGAGTCGCCGGGCGACCGGGCGGCCCGCACCCAGGCGGTACGTGAGCTCGGGCGGGTCGCGGGCTATATAGAGACCATGGTCGGCCCGCTGGAGCATCACCTTGACGGGCGCAAGCTGGCAGGCGTTAAAAGGCGCCTGGAGCTGCTGCGGCCGGGCGAGATCCACAAATGCGTGGTGTTGGGCCTCAAGCCTGCCCATATAGAGCGCCTGGCAGCCGCGGAGGGCTATTTCCGCGCCCTGGCCGACGGCCTGAGGACTTGAGAGGACCTTGCTGGAGAGGACATGGACAAGTTTACGACTCTGACCGGTGTTGCAGCCCCCCTGCCGATGCGCAACGTCGACACCGACATGATCATTCCCAAGCAGTTCCTGAAGACGATCAAGCGCACCGGGCTCGGCAAGAGCCTGTTCTTTGAGATGCGCTACGACGAGGCGGGCAACGAGGTTCCCGATTTCGTCTTGAACAAGCCGGCTTACCGGAAGGCGCAGATCCTGATCGCGGGCGAGAACTTCGGCTGCGGCTCCTCGCGCGAGCACGCGCCCTGGGCGCTGATGGATTTCGGCATCCGCTGCATCATCGCGCCGGACTTCGCCGACATCTTCTACAACAACTGCTTCCAGAACGGCATTCTGCCGATCAAGCTGCCGCAGTCCGAGATCGACAAGCTGATGGACGACGCGAGCCGCGGTGCGAACGCGACGATGACCGTCGACCTGGAGGCGCAGGAGATCCGCGGGCCTGACGGCGGCGTGATCAAGTTCGACATCGATCCGTTCCGCAAGCACTGCCTGCTGAACGGCCTCGACAACATCGGGCTGACGCTGGAGAAGACCGCGCACATCGAGGCGCACGAGCAGAAGAACGCGGCGGCGCGTCCCTGGCACTAAGCCAAAGCGAGCGGAAGGAGCCGGGACATGTGGCGCTCGATTGCGATCTTCCTTGCCGGTGGAATTCTGGGTGTCGGTGCCGGTACGGCGCTGGGCTTCTTTCTGTTCCCGTTCGTGTTTCCACCGCCTCCGGCCGCCGAGCAACTGTCGGCCGAGGAGAAGACCACCGAGGTCGCCAAGGGGACCTTCGTTCACGCCAATCCCTCCGATCCGATCCACTACGGCAAGGGCGGCGTCACGGTCTATGACGGCAACGTCTTCCTCGAGAAGGACTTCGAGGTGGGGCCGGGGCCCGACTTTCACGTCTATCTGGTGCCCAAGGCGAACGTGCGCGAGGCGGGCGATGTCGCCGACACCATGTTCATCGATCTGGGCAAGCTGCGGAGCTTCAAGGGTAGCCAGAAGTACGCCATCCCCGGCGGGGTCGATCTGAAGAGCTATCCGAGCATCGTCATCTGGTGTCAGCAGTTCGGCGTGCTCATTTCGCCTGCCGATCTCAATTTCACCGGTGGCTAGGGAGAAACGAGGGCCAGCATGAAGCCAATTCACATGATGGTGCGGGTAAAGGACGAGGCCCGCTCGGTCGACTTCTACCGCAAGGCGTTCGGGATGGAGATTGCCGAGCGCGTCGACTTTCCCGACTTCACGCTGATCTACATGAAGGCGCCGGAAGGTGCGTTCGAGGTCGAGCTCACCGTCAACAAGGGGCGCGGCGAGGATTACGCGCTCGGCGACGGCTACGGCCATATCGCTTTCGTCACCGACGACCTGGAGGCCGAGCACGCGCGCATGCAGGCGGCGGGACTCGCACCCAAGGAGATCAAGGAAATGACCCACGACGGCAAGCTGTTCGGGAAGTTCTTCTTCATCGAGGACCCCGACGGCTACAAGATCGAGGTCCTGAAACGCGGCGGGCGTTTCCACTAAGGCTCACTCTGACGCTTTCGTCGTAGCGCCGCGACGCTGCGGCTTGTCAGCCCTCCCATAGCCATCCATGGTGCGTCGGAACGCGCGGCACGTCGAAGGACCGCGCGCCAGGGGAGACGCACAATGGCGACGACAGAGGTGGCCGCTTCCGGCCGCAAGGGGGGAGTGACGGCGGAAGAGAAGCGGGTGATCCTCGCCTCGTCGCTCGGCACGGTGTTCGAGTGGTACGACTTCTACCTCTACGCGACGCTGGCGCCGTTCTTCGCGGCGCTGTTCTTCCCGCCCGGCAATGACACGGCCGCGTTAATGTCGGCATTCGCCACCTATGCCGCCGGATTCCTCGTGCGCCCGTTCGGGGCCATCATCTTCGGGCACATCGGCGATCTGGCGGGCCGCAAGTATACCTTCGTCATCACCATTCTCGTCATGGGCGTCTCGACCTTCGCGGTCGGACTGTTGCCCACATTCGAAGCCATCGGCTGGACCGCGCCCGTGCTGCTCGTGACCTTGCGCCTTTTGCAGGGACTGGCGCTCGGCGGCGAGTACGGCGGGGCGGCGACCTATGTCGCCGAGCACGCTCATCCGAACCGGCGCGGCTTTGCGACGAGCTGGATCCAGACAACGGCGACGCTCGGGTTTTTCATGGCGCTGCTCGTCATCGGCCTGTGTCGGTTCTTTCTGTTCGAGCCCGACGAGTTCGCGAGCTGGGGCTGGCGTCTACCGTTCATCGTCTCGCTGATCCTGCTCGTCTTCTCGATCTACATCCGGGTGAAGCTCAACGAGAGCCCGGTGTTTGCGAAGATGCGCGCGGAGGGACGAGGCTCGAAATCGCCGATCCGCGAAAGTTTCTTCCACTATCCCAACAACAAGTACGTGCTGCTGGCACTATTAGGCGCGACGGCCGGCCAGGGCGTAGTCTGGTACACGGGGCAATTCTACGCGCTGTTCTTCCTGACCATCACGCTGAAGGTCGAGCTGCTCACGGCCTATCTGTTGATCGGCGCCTCGCTCCTGATCGGCACGCCGCTGTTTCTTATCTTCGGCTGGCTCAGCGACCGCATCGGCCGGCTGAAGATCATTCTCGCCGGCTGTCTGCTGGCGGCGCTCACCTACCTGCCGCTGTTCTCCGCGCTGACGCACTACGTCAATCCGGCGCTCGAGTCCTTCCAGAACGAGAACCCGATCGTGCTGTCGGCCGATCCGGAAACCTGCAGCCTGCACATCTTCGTGGGCCCATGGTCGCGCTTTACCGACTGCGACCGCGCGCGGGACTTCCTCACCAAGTCGGGGCTGTCGTTTGCGACCGAGGCGGCGGCGCAGGGAGGCGAACGGGTTCAGCTCAGCGTCGGCGCCACCAAGCTCGACACATGGGACGCGGCGGCATGGAAGGCGGCACTGGTCTCGGCCGGTTATCCGGAAAAGGCCAACCCGGATGAGATCAACTATCCGATGGCGCTGGCGATCCTGACACTATTCCTCGTTTACGTGACGATGGTCTACGGACCCATCGCGGCGTTTCTGGTCGAGCTGTTCCCGACCAAGATCCGCTACACGTCGATGTCGCTGCCCTATCACATCGGCAACGGCTGGTTCGGCGGCATGCTGCCGCTCTTGGCGACGGCGATCGTCGCCGCGACGGGCAACATCTACGCCGGGCTCTGGTACCCGATCGGCGTAGCGCTGATGAGCGTCGTCATCGGCGCCCTGTTCCTGCACGAAACGAAAGACCGCGACATCGCAGAGTGAGGCGATGCCGCGGCTGGGGGGAGCGGGGCGTGGCGGCCCGCTGCTCTCTCTACCAATCGGTGCTGTCGGAGTAGGAGGGCTTCGGATTGCGGAAGCCACGCGGCGTCTTCATCGGCCAGCCGGCTCCGAGGTTGCGGATGTACTGCGCTTCGCTCGGGGGCTCGCACCAGATGTTGCCGTAAAAGCCGAACGGACCGTTGGTGGGCGTGCAGTCGCGCGGACGGGCGCGGCGCTCTCTGCTGCCGACGCTGATGATGGCGTTGTCCGGCCGGTTGAACGAGGGAACCACGTTGGCGGCCGCGGCGGTCACCGACGATGCGGGCAGCGCGACCGCGAACATCACCAGAGCGTCAGCGACGGAAAGGCGTGGCATGTTTCTTCCCCTTCTTATTGGACGCCAGGAACCCTGCAGCCGAATGTTTCCGGCAGCCATTCGAGGCTAGCGGGGAGGCGTTGTTATTCCGGTGGGATGCGGTCGCGACTTTAGTGCGACTTTGACTCTAATTGTCGCGAGTAATCGCGAGCCTCAGATGCGTGCCGTGCGCGCTTCGATCAGAGCGCCCGAGAGCGCATCGGAAAAGTCGCGCCGCTCGTCGTCGGTGAGAAATCGACCGAAGGAGAGCTCGTTGCCGTGCGAGGCCAAGCGCAGATCGGTGCGTCCGCCGGGGCCCTCGGCAACGAACACCCGCACCCAATAGGGATTGAAGTCGTAGCTCTCCTCTTTGCCCGACGGGTGCACGCGGGTGAGCTTCAAGAGCTCGGGCGTCAGCTCCACCATCTCGTAGATGCGGCCGGAGCGGTAGTTGAGCTTGAAGGCGACGTAGATGAGCGCGACGTCGAGGCCGAAAAAGCCAAACACCGGCCAGGCGCCCATCGCCAGAAACACCATGCCGGTCACGAAGCTCACGCCGCCGATGGCGGACATGAGGACGAGGAAGCCTTTTGGGCCCAAAGAGCGGTGTGGATGAAGGACGGCGCGGAAGGGTCGGCCGTCTTGCGTTTCGCTTTGAGTTTCGCTCATGTGACAAACTTATCGTGGGGGCTGAGGAATATGAAGAGGGTCGTTCGGGCGAGCGCAAGGGCAACGGACGTCGCGGCTAAGCCTCGGCAAAGCAAACGGAAAATTGGCGTCAGGACGCGCCCGGCCCTGTTGGGGCCGAAGGCGATCGAGGAGGTCTTCGCGCGCCTTTCGGCCGCCAATCCCGATCCCAAGAGCGAGTTGGAATACGTCAATCCCTACACCTTGCTGGTGGCAGTGGTGCTGTCGGCGCAGGCCACCGATGCCGGGGTGAACAAGGCGACGCGGCCGCTCTTCAAGCGGGTCGACACCCCTGAGAAGATGGTCAAGCTCGGAGAGGAGAAGCTGCGCGAGCAGATCAAGACGATCGGCCTATATCGCAACAAGGCGCGCAACGTGATCCTGCTGTCGGCGAAGCTGGTCGCCGAGCATGGCGGCAAGGTGCCGCGCGATCGCGAGGCGCTCGAGGCACTGCCCGGCGTGGGACGCAAGACCGCCAATGTGGTGCTGAACGTCGCCTTCGGCGAGCCCACGCTCGCCGTCGATACGCACGTGTTCCGGGTTGCCCATCGCATCGGCCTGTCGGAGGGCAAGACGCCACTGGCGGTGGAGGAGGACTTGATGCGGGTGATCCCGCCCCAGTATACGCTGCACGCCCATCATTGGCTCATTCTGCATGGGCGCTACGTCTGCAAGGCGCGTCGTCCTGAATGCCCGCGCTGCATCATAAACGACCTGTGCCTTTACGAGGCAAAGACGCTGTGAGGCGATGGCGCCTCGTCTTGCAGATCTAACAGAAACTGTTTTTCCAGCGAGAGAGGGATGGCCCGATCCGTTAACAGGTTGGGCGCGCGCTCGCCCAGTAATTGCGGTGAGCGGGGCATTTCTGCGAGCGAATGCCTGCCGCAGGAGTTACCGCTTCCGACAGCTTTTTCATGAAAGGCGCGTGATCCGCTTAACACCCGGCATACCCCTGCAGTGTAACGTTCGAAGCATTGGGCCATGGGTAAGGTGTTTTTTGCGGGAGGGGCGCGTTCCCATGGAAGAACGCAGAGAGTCGGCTTGTATCGAGATCGACGGCGTAGCCGGGATTCCGGCGATTGATGCAAATGCCAAGCTTCTCGATTCACTTCTAGAACAAAAGCAGCAGCTAGAGCAGCTCAACGCCTGGTTCGACGTTGCGCTGAACAACATGGTGCGTGGGCTGTCGATGTTCGACGCCCAGAACCGCCTCGTCGTGTGCAACGACTACTATCGCCAGATCTACGGACTTCCCGAGGAGCTTACGCGCTCTGGAACGCCGCTCGCCGACATCCTGGAGTACTACCTTCAGCGCGATCGCCCCGGCGGCAGCGGCGGCGAGCGGATGGCCATCGAATCCTGGCTGGAGACGCATGTCCGCAAGCTGGCCGAAGGGCAGACCTATTGCAGCGTCCAGCACATGCGCGATGGGCGCAAGCTGTTGGTGACGTACAAGCCGCTCGCCGGCGGCGGCTGGGTAGATACCCAAGAGGATATCACCGAGAAGCGCCGCACCGAGGAGCGCATCGAGTGGCTGGCGCGTCACGACGCACTGACGGGCGTCGCCAACCGCTTCCATTTCCGCGAGACCTTCGAGAACGCCTTGAAGGAGGTGAACACCGGCTCAGCGCTTGCGCTGCATTGGATCGACCTCGACGGCTTCAAGGACGTCAATGACCGGCTTGGCCATCCGATCGGCGATGCGCTCTTGAAGGCTGTCGCCCAACGCCTGCGCGCCAGCGTGCGACGTTGCGACTTCATCGCGCGTCTCGGCGGCGATGAGTTCGCGATTGTTCAGTCGAGCGCGCGGTGCTCCGAGCAATGCTCGCGGCTGGCACGACGCGTGTTGCGTAATATCGGCAAGCCGTACCACATCTTCGGCCACGAGATCAGGATCAGCGCCAGCATCGGCATCGTGTGCGCGCCGGAGAACGGCGATTGCGCCGACGAGCTTCTGAGTTACGCGGACGTCGCGCTCTACGAGGTGAAGACGGCGGGGCGCCACGGCTTCAAGCTGTTCAAGGGCGGCCACAAGTCCGAGCACAATCGCAGCGGCGGATTGGAGGTCGACATTCACGCCGCCGTCTCGCGCAATCAGCTCGAGCTGCACTATCAGCCCGTCGTCAATCTGAACTCGCGCGACGTGACGAGTTGCGAAGCGCTGCTGCGCTGGCGTCATCCGCGGTTCGGCCTGGTGGCGCCGAAAGACTTCCTGCCACTGGCGGAGCGCACGGGCGCGATCATCGATATCGGCCGCTGGGTGCTGGAGCAGGCATGCCGCGACGCCCGGCAGTGGGGCCACAACACGATGGTGACGGTCAATCTGTCGCTGCTGCAGGTTGAGAGCGCAGGCCTGCATGACGCGGTGGTCCGCGCCTTATCGGTGGTGGACCTCGATCCGGTCCGGCTGAAGCTGGAGATCGACGAGACGGTGCTCGATCACAACGAGGAGGAGCTCGGCAAGATCCTGGAGCGGCTGCACCGGCTTGGCGTCGGCTTGACGCTCGACAATTTCGGGCGCTCGAGCGCATCGCTCAACAATCTGCGCAGCTATCCCTTCAGCTCCGTCAAGGTTGACCGCGGTCTGGTCAAGGATCTGCACCAGCACGGCGAAAGCGCCGCCATCATCATGGCGGTGGCGCTGGCCGCGCGCGCGCTCGGCATCGAGACCATTGCGGAAGGCGTGGAGACCTCCGAAGAGCTGAATGCGGTGGCTCTTGCCGGCTGCGAGAAAGTTCAGGGCTATTACTTCAGCCGGCCGGTGCCGCTCTCCGAGCTTCAGTCGGTGGTGTCGACGCGGTCGTTGAGGTTTGCAGCCTGAAGCTTCGTTAGGCTCAGTCCGGCGGCCGCACCGCGATGCCCGCGGCCGCCATGTGCTCTTTCGCCTCGCCGATCGAATGCGTGCCGAAGTGGAAGATGGAGGCTGCGAGCACGGCGCTCGCATGGCCCTCGCTGATGCCTTCGACCAGATGATCGAGTGTGCCGACACCACCCGACGCGATGACGGGGACGCTGACGGCATCGCAAATCGCGCGCGTCAATTCCAGATCGAAGCCGGCCTTGGTGCCGTCGCGATCCATGGAGGTCAGAAGGATCTCGCCGGCGCCGAGGGATACGACCTCTTTGGCATAGTCGATGGCGTCGATGCCGGTCGGAGTGCGCCCGCCGTGGGTGAAGATCTCCCAGCGGTTGGGCTCGCCCGGCTTCGACACCTTCTTGGCGTCGATGGCGACGACGATGCACTGGGCGCCGAACTTCTCGGCGGCCTCCTTGACGAGCTGGCGGTTGTTGACCGCGGCGGTGTTGATGGAGACCTTGTCGGCGCCGGCATTGAGCAGGCGGCCGATGTCGTCGAGCGTGCGCACGCCGCCGCCGACGGTGAGCGGCATGAAGCAGCGCTCGGCAGTGGCCTCGACGATGTGGAATATGGTGTCGCGGTTCTCGTGGCTCGCGGTGATGTCGAGGAAGCAGAGCTCGTCCGCGCCGGCGGCGTCGTAGGCCGCGGCGGCCTCGACCGGGTCGCCGGCGTCAATCAGGTCGACGAAGTTGACGCCTTTGACGACGCGGCCGTCCTTGACGTCGAGGCAGGGAATGACGCGGATTTTGAGGGTCATGTTCAGATCTATCTGATTTCTCGCGGCTTTATCCGTCTTGGGGACAATGCACTCATGCGTCGGCGCTCGAACTGCGGCGGTGTCGATTGCACGTATCAGCAATAAAATATCTTTCCCAGATTGCGCTGCGTGTGTCGAATCAATCACAGCACGTTACTGATCTGGGTGCGGACGGTATTCTACGTGGGAGTTTGCCTTGATCAGTGAACGGGGTTGTGCTCCATCTCACTGCATTGAGTTTTTTTTAGTTGTGTATCGGGGTTGTTTCAATGCGTACGTATTTCGCAGCGGGTTGCGTGGCATTTGCTTTGACGTCTTTTGCAACCGGGGCGGTTGCTCAATCCACACCAGATGTTCCCGTCGATTGGGCCGGAGAGACGTGGATTCGGGACCGGTACGAACCGGACGAATTTGAGCCCATAGGTTCCTATAAAGGTCGCTCGGATGTCGTTCGCATTTTGATCGGCGAAGACGGTTACACGACAAACCGGGGCGCGAGTTTTGCCTCCACTTTCTATAACACTCAAGGGCGGAAAGCAGTTGTAGATCTGCCCTCTGGATCGGTTTTCGCGACCGCAGATCTGTATGTACCGCAAGCGTGGAAGGCTCAACAATCGACCAACTGGCAAGCAACGGGCCTGTGGGGCGAGACCTATAAGCCAATCGGTCCGGGCATAGAGACCGTCGCCGGCTACCCAATCGTCGCGTTTGCCAACAGCGAGCAGGTCTACGGAACCGCATATGGATCTGCGGGAGCCTTGGGCGGCCGATTCATGGTCTGGGATGGCAACGCTAACGACTGGGTGATCCTCAGTGATCCGGTCAAGTACAACGAATGGAATACGATCCGGTTCGAGATCCATTCGGACCGCTATGAGTTCTACGTCAACGGAAAACTGGTACTGACCGACACCAACATCGACACAGATCCCGACGTCTATCTCAAGAACATCTTCCTGAACTCGGTCAATAACAACACTGACGAGTACGAGGCTTTCTATGCCAATGTCCTCGCAGGAATCATCCTGAACTCGTCGGATTACGACATTGTCGGCTCGGTCCCCGGCATGACGGAGTTCTATACGTTCAGCAGCCTGGGCGATCTGGTGACGCGCCGCGGCATCATCGCGGATCAGCACTTCTCCTTGGAGAACTACACCTGGATGTATGCCGGTGGTCTAACCGGCAACTTCGACTTCAGCGGCACCTCGGGTTTTGACGGCACGGCGTATTTCGTCCGGTTCGGGCAAGATGTTATCCAGCCGATGGAGGAGATGCGGATCGGACTTACGACGTCCGCCGGCGAGGCCTTCACCAATCATGACCAAACGGGTGGCTCTGCCGACTCCGAGAACTACAGCGTCGGTGCCTATATCACCTACGCGACCCCGCAATTCTATGCCGATGTTCTGGCCGAATACGGTTGGGGAAACTGGAACATCGACGCTCCAAATCAGTCGCGCGTGACATCGGATACCGAGACCTTCGCGGTCTCGGCAGAAGCAGGAACGTCGATCCCGTTGAGCAAGGAGCTGATACTGGTTCCCAATGCGCAGATCGTCACCATCAATTCGGATATCGACGACCTTTCCTATTCGATGGTCAGCGTGACCTACGACACCGAAACTTCGGTGATTGGCCGCGTCGGCGCGCGCCTGCAGTATGAGGATCCGATGCTGATGTCGGGCGGGCGGTTCTATGTAGGTGTGTCGGCCGTGAAGGACTTAGCGGGTGACACGACCACGGCATTGCAGAGCGTGGCGTTTGCCGGGGCTCTGCCGCGCGTCATATCCGGCAGCTTTCAGGAGACCGCGGCTCAGTTCTCCGGAGGCTTTGATCTCGATCTCGATAAGGCGGTTCGCGTCTTCGCCGACGCTAATTATTTGATCGGAGACGACACGGAAGCATTTCGTGGATCGGGCGGCTTGGCCATCAAGTGGTGAGGGAGTCGGCCGCAACTCCGCGAAGCCGGACAGCGGTTGCGGCCGAGACCTAGGGCGCCTTGGCCAGAACGCTGAGTGCTTCTTTGGGGTCGATACGGCCATCATAGAGGGCGCGGCCCGCAATTGCGCCTTCGAGCATGGCAAACTCGGGTCGCGTCAGCGCCTTCACGTCCTCGATGGAGGCAAGCCCGCCTGAGGCGATCACGGGGATCTTGGTGGCACGCGCGAGTGCGGCGGTGGCTTCCAGGTTGAGCCCCTTCAGGATGCCGTCGCGCTCGATGTCGGTGTAGATGATGGCGGCGACGCCCACGTCCTCGAAGCGCTTCGCCAGATCGACGGCGGTGAGCTCGGACGTTTCCGCCCATCCCTCGACCGCGACCTTGCCGCCCTTGGCGTCGATGCCGACGGCGATGCGGCCGGGGTGGTCTTTGCAGGCGCGCACGACGACGTCGGGGTTGCGCACGGCCGCGGTGCCGAGGATCACACGGGCCACGCCCTTCGACAGCCACGTCTCGATGGTCTTGAAGTCGCGGATGCCGCCGCCGAGCTGCACGGGTATGGAGACCGCATCGAGGATCGCGTCCACTGCCGCGGCGTTGACCGGCTCGCCGGCGAATGCCCCGTTCAAGTCGACGATGTGCAGGTACTTGAAGCCTTGCTCCTCGAACGTGCGCGCTTGCGCCGCGGGGTCGTCGTTGAAAACCGTGGCCTGGCTCATCTCGCCGAGCTTCAGGCGCACGCATTTTCCGTCTTTGAGGTCGATGGCTGGGAAGAGGATCAAGGCACGTCCTTAGGTTCGGCCGGTGCGTGGTGTCCGCAACAGCGGCCATGAGATCGCTTATATTGTCGCCGATAGAGTAGGCCGGGCCCGCTAAGTCAAGGGTGCGGCTCCCGTTGCGATGAATGTAGTCGAGTGTGATGGCTTTCGCGTTTCCAGGTCGTGCGATGAAGGCGCCCCAGTCCCCCGCCCAGCGGCGAGCGCTGACGCATGCGGACGCGGTCGATATCTGGATTGCGCGCTGGCTCAGGATCCGCCGGTCCGATCTCGTTCGCCGCTACAATTGCGATCCGCGCCGTCTTTACGAGATCTGGGAGGGCAAGCGCTTTCCCGGTGCCCGCGCCGAGGCGCTGGAGACGTTCCTGGAGCGCTACCCCTGGCTCGAGGACAGGGTCGATTTCGGCCCGCACCAGCGTATTTCGCGGACCAGCCACCCGGACCAGCTCGTTTTGTTCGAATAACGTCCGACTGCGGAATTTCGCCGCAGCCGACGAGAACGGCCAGGAACGAGATGAGAACAAACGCTGGACAACCCCCATGATTCGTGCCATGTTCTCCCTACGTTCCGCCGCCGCAAATCAGGCCCAATCCGGGGTAGTTTCAGCGTCTCTCCCCGAACCCCAAGCTTAGAGAGACACCCGCTATGCGCACCCTCATCATCTCCTACGATCTCGCCCAGCCCCACCGCAACAAGCACGTCCTCGCCCAGGCCATCATGGCTCTCGGCCAGTCGTGGGCCCGTCCGCTCGATCAGACCTGGTACATCCGCACCGAGGCCGCCGAGGCCGACGTCGAGGCCCAGCTCGCGGGCGTTCTCGATGCCGACGATGGGCTGTTGATCCAGTCGGTGATGGAGGATGCGGTGCTGACGAATACGGCGCTGCGCTGGTTCCGCCAGCGGCGCGCCGGCGTCGAGGTCGACGGCGACTCCAACGTCATCTCGTTCCCCCGCCCGCACATCGACGTCGACAATCAGCCGGAGCTTCCCCTCGCTACCGCATGCTGATCCGGGTTGTTGAGTAGTACGTCCGAGAACAGTACCCGCGTTCCCCCCAAACTTCTGAAGCGTCTATCTCCCAGAAGTCTCGGCGTCAGTAGCCCCCACCCCTGCCCTGGGTGGGGGCTTTTTTTGTGCGGGGGCAGGTTGTGAGCACGGGTCGTGAGGTGAGCGGCTAGGGGCGCCAGTTCAGAAAGTTGGCGATGAGCTTCAGGCCCAGCGTCTGGCTCTTCTCGGGATGGAACTGCGTACCCGCCATGTTGTCCTTGGCGACCATCGCCGTGATCTCGCCGCCGTAGTCGGTGACGGCCACGACGGCGTCGCGGCTCTCGGGCACGAGCTGGTAGGAGTGCACGAAGTAGGCGTGCAGGCCGCTTTCGCCGGTGACGATGTCATCGAGCAGCGGGTGCGCGTTGACGACTTTGAGCGTGTTCCAGCCCATGTGCGGGATCTTGAGCTCGGGATTTGAAGGCTCGATCGCGCGCACCTCGCCGGCGATCCAATCGAGACCGTCGCTGACCTCGAACTCCAGGCCGCGGGTCGCCATCAGCTGCATGCCGACACAGATGCCGAGGAACGGCCGCTCGTCGGCGCGCACCGCCTTTTCAAGCGCTTCGCGCATGCCGGAAACCGCTTCCAGCCCGCGCTTGCAGTCGGCGAATGCGCCGACGCCCGGTAGCACGATGCGGTCAGCGGTGGCGACCGCCTGCGGGTCGTTGGTGACGAGAATTTGCGATTCGGCACCACTTTCACGTGCTGCACGCTCGAAGGCCTTGGCCGCGGAGTGAAGGTTGCCCGAGCCGTAATCGATGATGGCGACGCGCTGCATGTTGGGCTTCAGGTCCTTGCGAGGCGCCGGCCGCGGGCGAAAGAGTTCTTGATGTCGTGCCAGACGGTGGCCGGCCACAGCGATGGTGTCTGCCGCGGGGGCGGGGCCATGGGATCACGCTCGTAGTCCGCGTCGGGCTGCTGAGGCAGCCAGGTCGCGAGGAAGCGCACCTCGCACTCCTCTCGGTTACGTCCGACGATCGCTCCGGCCATGCGCCAGCTCCGGCGCTCCAGCGCGGCGCCCTGAATGTTGCTCGCCTCGAAGCCGATCACGATCTGGACGATGACGATCAGCGCGCTCACGAGCCCA